>Ga0315296_10000049_pt1 | contig 125028 bp, 114 predicted proteins | sample YL17G14_18_MG_FD_203921 | JGI IMG/M metagenome (GOLD analysis project Ga0315296, IMG submission 203921) | Sediment microbial communities from Yellowstone Lake, YNP, Wyoming, USA - YL17G14_18 | ecosystem: Environmental > Aquatic > Freshwater > Lake > Sediment | place: USA: Wyoming | collected...
TGGGATTGCTGAGAGTGAGGTTGTCCGCTATTGACTGGGTTAAGGCTAATCCTTCCCCTTGTCTATCTTCGCTCAGAAATCCCATGCCCTGTTCAATTCTTTGCCAAGGAGCACCCTTCGAAGTCCCTACGTAACCTATCCGCAAAGAACCCTTTTCAATGGAATCCAGGCCAAAGACAGTCCGCAGCATTTCCGTCCTTCCAGCGCCTATCAAACCAGCCACTCCCAAAATTTCACAACGACGAAGCGAGAGATCTACCTTCGCCTGCATTTTTTTCCCCTTCAATTTATCAAGAGAGAGCAAAACCTCGCCAATCTCGTGATCAATCCGGGGAAACATCTCTCTCACTTTCTGCCCGACCATCATCTGGATGAGTTCTTCAAGAGAAGATTCTTCCATGGCTCCTGAGCCAACCTTTTTTCCATCCCTGAGCACAGTAAAGGTGTCAGCCACCTTTTGGACTTCTTCAAGAAAATGACTGATGTAGATAATACTCACTCCCTGCTCTTTAAGTCTTCGGATGATCTGAAAAAGCCGCAAGCTGTCCTCTTCGGAAAGAGCACTTGTGGGCTCGTCCATAACTAAGATCTTTGCTTCATCCATCAAAGCTCGAGCTATTTCAACAATCTGTCGCGCTCCGACACTCAATTTTCTGACAGGAATATCCAGAGAAATCTCTGGATGATGAATAAATTCTAGAGCCTCTTTGACCTTCCTTCTTATCTCCTTCTGCCGCAGGAAGCCCCAGGAATGAACTTCTTTCCCCAGCATGATGTTTTCTTCAACTGTAAGATGAGGAGCCAGGTTGAGCTCCTGGTAGATCATAGAAACGCCTTTTCGTCTTCCATCCAGGGGGCTGGAAGGAGAATAGGGCGAATCTTCTAAAAACATCCTGCCTGTGTCTGGTTTTATGGCCCCGCTTAAAATTTTTACCAGGGTGCTCTTGCCTGCTCCATTCTCTCCAAGCAAGGCGTGGACTTCTCCCCTTCCGAGCTCAAAATCGACGCTGTCCAGAGCGCAGGTAGCTCCAAAGCTCTTGCTTATTTTCTTCATGCACAGAGGCAAAGAAAAAATCTGATTTTGAGACATTAATCCAGTAATGGAGAGAAATCAGGCATAAGAAGGGACTTTATTTCAGGATCATCCATATTTTCTCGAGTCGCCAGATAAACCCCTGTATCTACCCTATCTGAGATTTTCTGGCCTCGGAGGTAGAGCACAATTTGTTTGACACCTAAATAACCCATTTTTACAGGATTTTGGAGGATAAGTCCATGGATGTGACCATCCCTTAGGCCTTGAACTAACTTTGGAGAGCTGTCAAATCCAACAAATATCACTTTTCCGGCTAACCCGGCTTCCTGAAGAGCTCGAAGTGTGCCAAAAGTGCTGGATTCATTCGGACAAAAAATTCCATCAACCTTAGGGAAACGACTAAGGAGATTCTCAACCAATTGATAAGCTGACTCTGTCGTTGACCCAGCATACTGATCCTGAACAAGAAGCGAAATATTGGGGAATTCCCTTTTTATAATTTCTAAAAAACCCCTTTCTCGTTCCATGGTGCTGGCTGATCCCTCTTGATAGCGGATGAGAAAGATGGACTTTTTCCCTTGAAGAAGCTCTCCTATCCTTTGAGCAGCCAAGACCCCACCCTGATAATTATCAGTGGCCACAAAACTTACATAATCCTTTCCCTGGAGGCCAGAATCTATAATGACCACAGGAATATTTTCTCTGGCTGCATCGCTGACTGGCCGGCACAAAGCTCGGTCATCCATAGGAGCAAGGACTATTCCGTCAACGCCACGGTTGATAAAATCTTCAACCACAGTGATTTGCTGAGCCCGATCATCTTCTTTTTGAGGTCCTTTCCACAGAATCTCCACTTCAAGTTCTCTGGAAGCTTTGATGGATCCGGCATGGATGGATTTCCAGAATTCATGGGTCATTCCCTTGGGAATGACCGCAATCTCAAGTTTCCCTGCCCTCGCATCTCGAGATATTCTCTGCTCCCTTTTTCCACAGCTTAGAAAAGCAAGGAAAAGGAAAACGGAAAAAAGAAATAATTTTTGAGCTCGACCAATCATGCTAAAAGTATACTCAGAAGAAAACGATCAGTCAAAGACCCCAAGGTGGATATAAAGAAAATTCATCACTAATGATTAACAATAAGCAGACTTTATAAAAAATACTGGCGCACTCAAAAAGTAGGAAAAATAAAAGGCAGAATATTCTGCTTTTGAGAGTCTACTTCCCTCTCGCTCAGTGAGCTAGAGTCAAAAAGGCTTTTAGAAGCTTGATCAAGATCTGAAGAAAATGCTATCCCTTCTTCAGAATGGGCATGCCAGTTCTTGCCGTCTCAATGACTTTGTAGCCGGCTGGAACCTGGTCTAAAGCTCCTGGCCTTACATCCCGAGCAAAAAAGTAGATTCTCTGCTTGCGGCCACCTTTTAAAATGACATCTCTGAAATGAAGATAATACTTAACCCCTTTTGAATTTTTGAATTCGTAAGCCATTTATTATACCTCCAATACGAATTTTTTGGCTAAAAAACAAATCCCAAGCTTATCCCGATGAGATGGGCAGTTGTTGAGTAAGTGCCTTCCCCAAGGTTAACTTTAAGTAATGGATGATAATAAGCTGGAATATTCCTGTTAGGGCTTTTTCTGTCGCTAAAAAGCTCCAGCTGATAGGCCAAATCCAAAACAAAATAACCCTTCTTATAGCCAAAACCTCCAGTTAAAGCCCATCGTTTGGCATCAGGAAGAACAGGATCCACGCTTTCTTCAGGCTGAGGAGTCTGGTCATGAAGCACCCCGGCTCTCAGGGCAAAATTTTCATTCACTTTATATTCGAAGCCACCTCGAAAGATAAATGAATCCTTCCAGTTCTCCTCGACTTCTTTATCCGCAAAACCAGGAACACCAACTTTGACCGTATATTTATCATAGCTCGACCAGAGGACATACTGAACGTCAGCAGAAAGAAGGAAATTTGGAGCAAGGTTAAAAGAAGCGCCGGCGCCAAGGATGTGAGGAAAATTAAAAGAAGTTTCGGCTGTACCCTCTGTGGGAAAAAGCGGCCTGACAACAGCAGGAATATTTGCTGTATCCAGAACCAAATCTCCCTCGAATTTGATCTTGAACCCACTCCGCCAATTTAAACCAAAGGAGAAATTCTCCCCTTTGTAGAGAGCTCCAGCATTAAATCCCCAAGAATCTCCGTTGGCCTCCAAATTGATCGGAACTTCATAAGATTTTAAAAATGGATTGAGTTTAGAAAGATCGACAAGTTCCACAAGGTCAAAGCCAATTGTCGAATAAATGTAAGAAACGCCAAAGCCCAAAGAAAAATTTTCACTCAGCTTAAGAGCAATAGCCGGATTAAAGAAAAACGTCTTCATATCATCTCGGGTGGAAATGAATCTCAGGGGATAATCCTTGGGCCATTTGGCTCCCAAACCGTAAGGAGAAAAGAAGCCAAAGCCAGCAGCCACTCTGTCACTGAACCTGTGGGAAATGTAAAAAGTCGAAGGGTAAAACCATTGACTTTCCTGATTAACAGTTTTGAAACTGGGATCAGGCCAATTGGGCAAGCTCAAAGAACCCTTGGATGTGATCAGAGTTGTGCCGGTGTAAATCTGGGTTCCATTCAAAAAGGCAATCCCAGCAGGATTATGGAAAATGGCAGAAGGATTATTGGCGATGGAGACAAACGCCCCTCCCATGGCCATGGCTGAGGCACCATGCTCATAGATGAGAAAACCTGAACAATGGACAAAAGGCGCAAGCCCTGCGAGCACCAGTGAAAATACTCCTAGAATCAAAATCCTTTTCATTCAAACCTCCTTAGCAGAAATTCTGCTATCTGCTCAGCAAATTGCTTTGGAAATGAATTTCTCTTGTCAATTTGATTCAATCTTGTTCAAGTATTTATAAGAAAATAAGGATAATGTCAAGATAAATTTAATATTTTTTTGAAATTCCACTCGAGGAAAAATACTAGGAAATGATTAGGTCACTGCGTCCGATTTCCTTCAGAATCTGAGGATAGAAATCAAAAATTGGCTTAATAGCTGGTAAAAGCTTCACACTTTTTAATGGACAAAACCGACTGAGGGAGGAGCCTCTCCGGGTGTGATGGAGCCAAAATTTTCCTCATACCTTTTTAGATTCGCCTCCAGAGCTTGCGTGAATCTTTTGACATGAGCGGGGCTGAGGATAATCCGAGAGATAAGCTTGCCCATGGGCCCATCAGGAAAGATAAAGGCAAAATCGAAAATGAATTCTTCTCTTGTGTGCCGGATAGCAGCCAAATTTGAATACTGGCCCAGAGCGATGTGTTCATCCACTTTTATATCAATTTTTTTATCTTCCATGAATCCTCCTTTTTATCATGGCGTTAATTTTAAAAAAAAATTATTATTTTAATAAAATTTTTCTTTACAATTCATTTTTTTTTGCTATAATAGTGTTGGCTTTCTTTCGCGGGCTGGGGAAAGCCCCCACCTTTTTGGTTCCCATCATCAACCCCCCTTTTGCTGACAACAGCCCGCGCTTTATTGAAAAGCAAAAAGATGCATCAGAATTGCTCAAAACTCTCACTCCAACTCTTCAGTTAATGGGCTCTCCTTCTGGGTATCCATTTATGACTTCTGCTGGAACTTCAAAAACTTTGCCCCATCCTCCCAAACGCATGACCACCTGGGGACTTCCGAGCCCTCGTTTTCTCCCTTTTTCTATAAGGTAGACAGATCGATTTGGACGAGTACTCTGCTCGACAATCATGTATCCTTCAAAGTTCATGTCAATGATCGCTCCTTCTTCCATTTTCTCCAGGGTATCGTAAGAAACTTCAACCAAATATTTCCATGGATCTTTGCCTCTTTTGAGGTCATAGTTATAACGGTAAATGCTCTCTAAGTTCTTGAAAGCATGGCGGATATAAACACCCGGGCCCTTTCTTTCAATCATGTAGACACTGGCATCACGAGCCTTCACATATTTTTGGTGAAGGTAGGCGAGATTATCAGCAGAGGGCCATTGTGAGAATTCATAATCCATTCGCTCTAGGATTTTCTGGCAATCGGAAAGAGCATAAGGCATAACCCCTGCCTTTCTCATCTCTTCTTCTAACTCCTGGAAGGAACGGGCAAGATAGATAAAGGCATTGTAGAGATTTGTCCGCAAGAAATTATTCCTAAAGTAGTCAGATTTTTCTTCTGTCAGTCTCAGAAAGAGCCGCGAGGAGGCAGAAAAAGCTTCAGATTTGAAAAGGATGGCCTGTTCCTGGTCAGATATTGTCCCATTCCAGCCTTTAAAGTGATCAAAGCTTGACTGGGCAAGATAGGTAGCTTGCTTTTCCAACTCGATGCCCAGGCTATAGATATATCCCCTTCTATCTGCAGAAGCCTGAAGCGAAAAGAAAAATATGAGAGTGAAGACAAGAGCTATATTCATCTTTTTATCCCACATTCTTTCCTCCTTTTCTTTTCGAGCAAAAGAGAAAATAGCTGATTGAGGTCAGAAAGTCAATTTCTCCTTGACCCAGCAAGCATTTCTTTTTCCTTGATAAAAAAAAAGGCCATTGATCAGGCTGGGTATTTCGAAAACACGCCACCTTTGCCCCAGCGAGGCAAAGGCAGCTCGATTCCAGGCTTCGCTCTCCTCTCCGGTTGTCGAGGAACCATGCCCACTCAGCCTTCCATACAGTTTTCTCGATCACCCAGCTGGATGTGGATAGCCAAAAATTTGATGCTTTTTCAGAAGTCGACAGAGAATGGCTGGAAAAAATTGTCAAGTTGATTTAATTAAAAAAGACAGAGAGAAAAACCGGCGAAAAGCTTTAGCCCTCCAAGATTTACATTTTTGACGAGAAGAGAGCCTTTTCCTGTAGGCAGGTTTTCATATTTCAGGTTGGCCAAAACGGAGAGTCTTGGAACGAGCCTGTATTCTATAGAGAAAAAGATGAAATAACCCCATTTTTTATCTTCAAAACTAATCTCCACGGTCTTCCACTTTTCCTCAAATCTATTGTAGCTTGCTCCAAGGCCAAGCGAAAGAAAGGTCTTCTTCAATGGGTGTCTATAAAAAATGGTGACTGGGATTGTTGTCATTTTAAACTCTAAAAGATATTCCTCCCCATCCCCTAGAGCATGCCCTTGCTGCTTGAGATATTCTAATCCAGAGGACAGACAAAAGTTTTTCAAGATTCGGGTTCGAATCTCGAAGGCATAGGGATTTCCATTTCCATACATATCCTTATATTCTTTCTGCCTGGGGAAAAAAAAGCCCCCAGAAAAGGAAAGAGAAAGCGTCTCCGGAAATACCTTAAGCGCAAAGCTCGAAAGAATGATAAAAATTAGAAGGATCTTTGTTTTCATTGCTTACCCACTTTGAGAAGGAGAAAAGAATTCCCTTTTTCCTCCGCCATAGAGGATGGAGTATTGGGAAGAACTACTGCCTCTCTTGATAAATTGCTTTCTAAACCTCCTCCACCCACTGTGGTTATGGCATAGAAGTAGGAAAGCTCAGGTTTTAAATTTCGATCTACAAAGGAAACACCCATGATAGGTGCGCTATTTATTTTTTTATAATAGACATGAGGCATGCCCGTCCGATAGATATCGTATCCAACAGCATCAGGATTGGGAACCCAGGAAAGAGTAACATTTTTCACAGTATTAAAGAGAGAGCTTAGAAGAGTTGATTTTGCAGTAAGTCCAGTCGGGGTTCTGGGATAGCCGACCTTAATTGGTTGAGCAAGCTCAGCAAGAATCGCTAAGCCAACTTTTGTCGAGGCAGTATAAAACTCAAAATTGAGAGTATCAACGGTGTCAGAGATTTTATGATAATAGGGATTTCGCACGGGATTGTCCTCAATTCCACAAAGGGCATGATATCCTTTTTCCCAGAAAGAGGAGTGGTCAGAATAGACAAAGGAAGAACTGACAGTCTTTCTTATTCCTAGGAAGACATAAGTTTCAGAAGAAAGCCTAGTTTTTTCAGCAAGCCATTCAGATGCTGGATTGACTATGATCTCTAAATCCTCAGGCATCGAATCGGCATAGGCAATCATGTCCATGTTGATGACGCCGATTATCCGTTCATTTTTGCTTTTTGCAAGGCTTGCATAGGCTTTGCTTCCGTAGAGCCCCCACTCCTCTGCTGAAAAGGCGATGAATCTAACAGTAAAATCCAGAGGGCAGTTTACCAGGACATTTGCAGCCTCAAGAACTGCTGCTGTGCCGCTCGCATTATCATCTGCGCCAGGAGCTAAAATTGCAGGGGTATTGGATACTGAATCATAATGAGCGCAGATGATAAGGACATCCTCTGGATAAGCTCTTCCGCGGATCTCCGCGATGACATTTCTCGATGTGTAAGTATCCCTAAAAACGAAAGACTGGAAGCTCGTCTCAAGCCCGAGGCTTTTAAAATAATTGAAAATAAAATCACCTGACGCCTCACAGTTCGGAGTTGAGGTATACCTTGTCACGAAGTCCTGAAGGCTCTGGACGAGATATCTCAAACGATCCGCAGATACCTCGCTTACAATCTGCTTTACTAAATCATTCTCCTTCCTCTCATAAATTCTCTCTGGAGGAATCTCAGAAGGAGCTTGGATATAGGGAAGGATTGACTCAGAAGAAAGAGGCTTTCGTTTGAATTCAGGAGGAACGAGAAGTGATGGATCCCCTTCTTCAGTCCAGAAAAGAAGAGTCTCCTTTTCCAAAGCTTCGACATGGCCAACTTGCCTCAACCATTCTAAATCTAAAGGTTCAAGAGGGGGAGAATAAACCAGAAAATACTCTCTCCCTTTAATATCCCTGTCTAGTAAGGAATAGGAAATGTGGTTCTTATCCAAAATAGCGAGAAGGTCTCTCTCCATCCTGGCGATAAAACAGCTCTGGAGTTCCTGGACAACATTTATTCTGTTGGCTTGAAGAATCTCCCACGCAATAAAATCCTTTTTCGAAATCTTGACCAAATCAATGGGTTGGGACAAGAAAAAAAGAAAGAGTAGTCCAGCGAAAATAAATGTTGCTGACAATGTTTTTGAGATTTTCATTAAGAAAAATTTAATCAGATTATTCAGAGCTGGTCAAGCTTAGAAAAAAATCATTGAAGGCAACACATGAGGAGGAGAATTTGTTTTTGAGCCAAAAAGAGCCCATCTATTTCAGCCTCTTCCCTGAGACTGTGTTTGTACTTGCCATAAGTTCTTCCCAAATTCAGAGCGAGAATACCTCTCTCGATGGCAGCGTTGGCTTCCGTAGAGCCAAGAGGGTCAACTTCAATATCCTTAACCTTGAGATAAGAAAGGATATCGACAACTGTCTTTACTAGATAAGAATCTCTGGCTCCTGGAATCTGACAGGCCCTTGAGTTTTCATCGAGTTTCATCTCAACCTCAACTCCCTCTTCACGAGCAACCTGCTCGCAAATTCTCTTTATTTTTTCCCGGGCTTTTTCTAGCTCTTCCTGGTCAGCTGAGCGAAGGTCAACAGAAAAAAAGGATTCCTGAGAAACAGCATTCTGGACCGATCCGCCACCAATCAGGCCGATATTGAGAACGGTAAATTTCTCTAACGGCTCAGAAGGAAGCTTGATCCCATAAATTCGCTCCACAGCCTTGGCCACAGCAAGATTGGGATTAGGGACACCTTTGCTCTGCATGGTATGAGCTCCAGGTCCACGAAAGTAAATTCTCCCTCCGCAAAAGCCCAGGGCTCCATAGGAAATTTTTCCTAGATCCCCATCAAGAGCTATGACTAAATCAAACCTCTCTCTCCTTGAATCTAAGAAAGTCTTTATCCCTATGAGTCCAGCCTCCTCTCCGACAGTTGCCAGAAAATAATAGGTGTTTTTTGGCTTAAATTCAGCTGCCTTCAAGGCGCGGATCGTCCAGATAAGGTTTATTAAGCTGGCTGTGTCGTCCCCTATGCCAGGAGCTTTTAGGACATCGCCCTCTCTTATCACCTTTATCTTAGAAATGCCCTTGAAAACAGTATCCAGATGAGCAGAGATCGCAATCTTTTTATCGCCGCCAGTTCCTTTCCAAAGACCAATCACATTGCCTGTGCTATCTCTATTCACCTCTTCAAGGCCAATAGCTTCAAACTGCTTTTTCATGTACTCAGCCCTCTCAGCCTCTCCGCCTGAAGGAGAAGGAATTTCTGTAAGATAAATCCATTCCTCAATAATCTTCTCCCGATTATTTTCGATAAAAGAAAACATCTTTTGAACCAAAGGAGAGGCCGCTATCTGAGGGGCGAAAAGGCTCTGCTCACCCAGAAGATTCATTGAATTCAAGGCTCCAAAATAGATTAAAAAAATAGAAACAACTGCGAAAATATTTTTTTTCATTGTCATTCCTTTTTCAGGTTTTTCATCTCCACAAAAATTTATTGGCTCAAGTGTTTAATAACACGGATAATGGCCTCTTCGCAGACTTTGCAAAAAGGCTTAGTGCCTTTGGTAAACATGATGCAATCCACAGCAGGACGGTAAAGGCCTTGGGCTGAGTAGCCTGCTCCTTCAAAAGCTCCGACCTTGCCCCAGTATTTGCTCTTTCGAAGATACTCATCCACTTTTTTTGCTTGTTCTCTGGAGAGCCGCTCTGACTCCTCCTCTACTTTTTCGATTTCAGCCCGAGGTGCCTTTTCTCGCTTCATCCTTGCAATCTTTCCGTTAATCTCCTGGCGGATTTTCTGGTAGGCATTATCCATCCTGTCAAACTCTTGTTTCTCCCAAGGGGTGGGAATTTCGATTCCTGCGCTCACAAAAGCTTTCCATTTGAGATCCTTAGGATCGAGCAACGCAGTGATATTGGGCTCTACGGGCTCCACTCCTTTCGGATAAAACTCGTTATAAGCCACCTCTGAGGTATAGTATTCATCTCCAAGGCCTGCAAAGGAATGGCCAAACTCATGGAGGAAGAGATACTCAAACCACTGATTGTCAACTGTGAAGGTGCAATAGAGGTTATAGATTCCGCCTCCTCCATAGCGCTTATGGTTGACCATAAGAAAAAGGGCATCATAAGGAACATGGGCGGCAATATCGCGAAAGCTTTTGTTGTCTTCCGTCAAGAGATAGCGCTCAGAGCCTAAGGAATCAAAGGTTGCACTGAGGGCTGTGTTCTTGAAACTTCCATAGCTAGGCTCATCACAGCCGCTTTCCTCTGAGGGTTTGAATACACCATAGATGTTGAACGTGTCCTTATAAGTCTTGTAGGGTTCCTGGTTAAAAATGACCTGGACAAAGCGCTCTAAATCTGCTTTGAGCTTCCCCTCTTCGGCAAGCGTGTATCCTTCGGCAATGAAAGCGATGTCTATTTTCTGATGAGGATCTCCTTTTTTTTGAACTTCAAAAACTTTGACTCCTTTGCTCAAGGATTCTCTTATAATGGCTATTCCCGAAGGGTCGATTTCCTGACTGAAAAGCGGTTGAAGAAGATTCTGTCGGTTTCTGATCTCAAGGCTAAACTTTATTTTGTTTTTAGGATAAGGGATGAGAGCTGATTCATGAAAAGTCCTTTTCACTCCTTTAAGAGCAACATCCGTTGTTTTGTATTCTCCAAAGTAACTGTCAAATCCCTTTGAGAAAATGAGCTTCCCAGACGCCAAATCATAGATCTTAACGTAGTAACGGCCATTGTGGAAATTATCGAGAAGATTTCGCTTACTCCCCGCCCAGATGCCCTGCTCAAATATCTGGTCTACAGTAATGAATTCTTCTTTTGCATCCCCGATATGAAAATAATCGATGCGCATTGTCTTATCCAAGAAATACTGATCAAATTCTGTTTGGGCTTGGGCGATGAGTAATCCTGGAAGCAGGAGCAAAATGAAAATAATCATAAAGCAACGATTCATCTCCCCTCCTTTAAATTGTTTATTTTCCTTTAATAATTTTCCCCGCGACTTCCTTTATGACTTTTACCGCAGCCGCTGCTGTGATTCCAGTCAAATCACGCGATGGGTTCAATTCCACCACATCCAGCCCAACAATCTTTGCCTTGAGAGACTGAATGATGCTCAACACTTGCCGAGTTGAAAGGCCTCCGGGTTCATGATGGGAAACACCAGGAGCAAAAGCTGGGTCAAGAGAATCCATGTCAAAGGAAATATAGAGAGGGTTTCGAAAGTCAAGAAAAAGTGTATGTTTTATATCCTTCATCTCAACCATCCGAACGCCATGTTTCAGGGCTTTCAACCGCTGCGCACCAGTAGCTGCCCGAATTCCGACTTGAATCAAGTTTTGAGCTAGGCCCTCCTCCATAATCCTGGCAAAAGGACAAGCATGAGAGAAACGGTCGCCGTAGAGCTCTTCGTACAAATCAGGATGGGCGTCAAAAAGGAGAACGTCCAATGTCTTAAACTTTTGAGCAAAGGCTTTAACGACAGGATAACTGATGGAATGATCTCCCCCAAGGACTATGGGAACTGCTTTCTTCTCCAAAATCTCAAGAATTCTTATCTGGATTCTGGAAGACATCTCAGAATATTCCTCTGAAACATCGATATCACCGAGATCAACAAGATAGGTATCTTGTTCTAGATTGAGGCCAAGTTCAGTCCAAGCGTTAAGGGATTTTACTGTGGAAGCAGCGCGAATCGCCTGCGGCCCATCGGCTGCACCTCTTAAATAAGAAGATTTCTTATCAAAAGGAATTCCGATGATAGCAATTTCATAAGGCTCGCCTTCCTTAATCTTTTTTAAAGCTCCTCCAAAATCAGTCATTACTCTCCTCCGATTAATTTCCTCATCAAATAAATCTTCAAAAAATTATACACAATGTTTTCTCAGAAATTCAAAGGCAAAAAGCCTCTGAGCTCCACTAAAGGTTATTTTGATTCTAAAGCAATGGCAGCAAAACTTACAGCTGATTGCGTCGGTTCCTCTCGCCAAAATTCATAATCAAGGAGATAACCTTGTGCCCCAGGAAAAATCTCAAGAAGGCTGGCTAAAGTGGAAAAGCCGCAGACATTATACCTGTCTTTGACCTTTCTTGATTCTAGCCAAAAAGCCTCAACATCTCCCTTCGAGATTGCTTCTATTAAGAGCCTGTCATGTTTTTTTGCATCCAAAAGCAAGGAAGAAGCTCTCTGGCTATGGCCAAACTTTGGCCCGATATGCGAAAAATCGACTCCAGCAACGACAAGAGTCTTCGAGCCATGAGCCTTCAAGTCGTCCTTTAAAGTCCTGAGGAAACTGTCAACCTCAGGAATCTCCGCAGGTCGTGAAACGCGTTCGAGCTCCTTCTCTAAAGAACCACAAAGGCAAGGAACCAGGGAAAAGGAATTGCCAAAAAGATGCTGGAGAAATATGAGCTCAAATTCAAGAGAGTGCTCCTTGTAATGAGCGATATCGTGGCTCGAAGTCGCTTTTCCCCCTGCTCTCTTCAGCTTTCTCACCAAATCTCTATCTGTCTTCACCCTTCCTAGGGGAGTTTCAAAATCTTTTTCAGTTAAGGAAAAGTAAGATTCCATAAGATGATGGCCTGTTCCCAAAAGAAAAACTTTTTTGGGAGAGGAATTCTTAATAGCTTGATAGGCCTTGGCATAGACTCTTTTACCCGCCTCCAAATCAATGTGAGGGGCAATAAGAGCGCTAATTTTTTTGCTCTCTAATGCAGGCGATTGCTCTTCACCAAGGCTAAGCAGAGAGTTTAAGTATTCCGAAAGCTCCTCTCTTCCAGCCGGATAAGAGAGGCCGGCATGCGAGGGAAGTCTTTTTTCAAGGAGTGAATATTCAGTGATAAGCTTATCTTTTGCCTGGCTATAATTTTCGCCTTCCAGCAAAAAAGCTGCTTCAAGTTCTGAGAGGAGTTTTTCTATGGACTCAGAGCTTACGAAAATCCCTCCCCTCTGGCGGATAATCTCAAGCTGAATATCTCGAATATTCCTTTTTCCGTCAATAAGGCCCAAGAGATTGAGGGCTTCTCCCTGCAAAATGACAGGATCATGGATTAAGCCGAGGGAATCCTTTATGAGCAGTGCTCTCTCTCCATGGTAATAGGTAGAGATGATTTCAAGGTCTGCTCTTAATCTGGGAATTGCACCCTCCATCTTCCTCTCATCCTTAAGTCCTAATTTTTATAATTATTCCAACTAAAAAGCAAACTCCTTTTGAGTGAATGAAGCATCTTCGAATACGTGAAAGCCAAGATCGCCACTGCTGTTTTGAGGACGAAGGGAATTTATGGAGAAAAAAGCTGCAATCTGATAAGATCTCTTCTTGTCAGCTTGATTTTAAGAAAAGGTGAGAAATGTCACGCCGGAGAATGAATAGAAAATTCAATCAGATTTATAGAAATGCCAAAAAGCCAGAAAATCTCATTCCTCTAAGCTTGGAGAGGGACTTATTTGTCATTTTCTCTGACCATCATAAAGGCGACAGCAGTGCGGCAGACGACTTCAAGAAGAATGCTTCACTTTATGAAACAGCCCTTTCCTTTTACAAAGAAAAAGGCTTCAAGCTCATCGTCCTTGGAGACAATGAAGAACTCTGGGAAAATCGCTACGGCAAGATTCTGAGTATCTACAGAAATCTCATCGAAAAAGAAATAGAGCTAGCTATAACCAATCCTCATCAAGAAAAAATAAGGGTTTGGGGAAACCACGACAAAGAGGTCTCGCTCCCACGGTTTAAAAGATTCATCAAAAAACAGGATAACATCTTCTTGAAAAATGTTTTACATAGGGAAGGCCTTTGCCTTGGAGAAGACATTTTCCTCGTCCACGGTCACCAGGGCAGATTTTTTGATGACGTAGCTTGGAGGATAAGCCGCTGGGCAGTCCAATTTTTATGGAAATCTATCCAGAGACTCTTTAATATCGGCATTGATGGGCCTTCTGAAAACATTGACATTCGAGAGGACTTGGAACTCAATTATTACCAATGGGCAAAGCAAAAGAAGTTGATGCTCGTCTGCGGCCATACGCATCGGGCAATCTTCGGATCTCTGACTCATCTCGACCAGCATCAAATTGAAATGCGCCACATGGAAAAAATTATGGAACAAAGTCCCCATGATAGGAAAGAGAAAATCGAGAAAGAAATTGAAAAGATAAAAGCTGAAAAAGAGGAGATCCTGGTGCGAAGAGGAGGCAGGCCTCCCAAGTCTTTTGAGAAAAGTTCAGAAACTCCAGTCCCTTGTTATTTCAACGATGGCTGTTGCTGCTATACAAATGGAATCACCTGTATTGAAATCGATAAAGGGACAATCCGCCTCGTCAAATGGCAGCGCCAAGACGCTCAAAGGGAAATCTTTGCTGAGGGAGCTATTCCACAAATCCTGGCCTCCATCAAAGAGTCTCGGCCGATCGATTGCGCCCTCAAGGCAAAAGAGAAAAGAATTCTCCCCTGAATCAAAATCTTTGAGTCAAGGGAGAACCTTGAAAGGAGGACCGGGAGAGGGATCCTTTTTTTCCCCTCTCCCTTTTTCACAACCTCGGCTTTGCCATGGATGAGACGAAACAGCGAGCAAGGGAGGCTGTCATCCTGAAAGAATATTGACATAAGAAATTCACAGAAACAATCACCTTTAGAGATAGTTTTAGGGGTGATTTTTTTCCCCTTCTTTTCATCTCCAAAGATTAAACACCAACGCCCTTTTCTTTTCTGCGGGAGATGACTATAATTTGTGGCAAGCAAAAATATCTGTTGGAGGAATCATGGAAAAAATAAAATCCATAAAAACAAAGAAAGATGTCCTCAAACTTCTCAACATCGCCCTAGAGCACGAATGGGCAGTAAGCTTTGAATACCTCATCCATGCCTACTCTATGGCTAAAGGAAAATTTTTTTATGAAGACCCAGTTATGAAACAGACAACAGATGTCCGCGCTCAAACTATCCAGATTGGCATTGATGAGATGTACCATGCTCTCCAGCTTGGTCTTATCATCGCCCAGATGAATGGTGTCCCCTCATTCAAGACAGATGAGGTCCGACGTTACCCAAGGATTCTCGACAACCTCGAAAGAGACAAAATGACAGAGGATTTGGTGACAGACCTTTACCAGTCTGCACAATTTGCCGAAGGCGCCTTTCCTAAAATTCAAAACATGATTTGGAATATCTCCTACGACGAAGTTCGCCATTCCCAGCAATTTGCAGCCATGATAGAGGCAATGAAGAAAGCTGGCGCTGAGGAAGCCCTTTGTTACCAGTCTAACCCAGAGAATGCCCGTAAAGAAGAAGTGAAACTCCTCCATGAAATCACTCGCCTTGAGAATGAACTCATGCATCGCTATTTGAAATACATCTTCCTTTTCAGCGACCACCAGGATCTCAGCCAGCGCCTTTTTAAAAATTCCATAGATCACATGAGGCACTGGGATAAGACCTCTGGTCTTCTCATCAAAATGGGGGATGTCCTTCAAATTGAAAAGGCAGAGAAAGATTCCCAAGGAATAGAGATAAGCCTTTCTCCAATGCCTTCCTCTTACCCTGGAGAAGACCGCATCACAGCCTTAGAAACTTTGGTTCCAGCAGAAAAAGCCTTGATAGCTAAATACGAGAAAACGATCTCCTTCCTTCCAGATGGTGAGATCAAGGATCAGCTCAAGCTTCATCTTGCCCTTGAAAGAGAACATCTTTTTACACAGGAATGGCTGCTTCGAAATGCCCGAAAGATAAAAGGATTGAGGTGACAATGAAAAAAATATCGACTCAGGTCAAAAAGTTTCAATATTTTTATCCTTACACTGTGGCTCTTGTCGGAGCTCGATCAGCGAACCAGATAAACTACATGAGCTGTGCCTGGCATACGGCTCTTTCTTTTGACCCTCCTCTTTTCGGAGTACTCATCTCAAAAAAGCGATTCACCCACAAGCTCATCTCTGAAGCCAGGGAATTCACTGTGAATTTCATCAGCTTCGAAAGAGTGAAACTCTCAGCCCAGATGGGAAGAAAATCAGGTTATGATCTGGACAAACTCAAGGAGTTCAGGGTGAAGCTTTCCCCTTCAAAAATTATCAAAACCCCTGTTCTTGAAGAAGCCTATGTTTCCTTTGAATGCAAGCTGGCAGACGAGAAAGCCTATGGAGATCACGATCTCTTTGTTGGCGAAGTCCTGGCGATTCATGAAGAGGAAAAATGCTTCAACGCCGAGGGCGTCCTGAATACAGAAAAGATTCATCCCCTTCTTTACCTCGGGAGTGATTTCTACATCACCATAAACCCTGATACTCTCAAATATGTCTTGCCTGATTGAAAACTCTTTTTGCAGAGCGGGCAGGGTTCCTCGACCGCGGGGAGAAGGAGAGCGAAGCCTCGAATCGAGCGACTTCTTCTCGCTGGGGAGAAGGCAGCGTGCCTTCGAGTCATCCAACCTGAGCTTCGTCTCTTGCTATTTATTACGGGAAAAAATACGCTTAATTTTTTTTAAATTCGCTTTTTTTTCTTTTCTCATTTACGTATAATAGAAAAGAATTTTATGGCTGCAGCGCTCAAGATTGAAGACCTTCATAAATCTTTCAAGCTAGGATTTATCCCCAAAAAAAAGGAGATTCTCAAGGGCATCTCCTTGTCTGTCGAAGAGGGAGAGATCTTTGGCTACTTGGGCCCAAACGGGGCTGGCAAAACAACCACAATAAAGTGCATCCTGGGTCTCATTTTCCCTGATAAGGGAAAAATGGAAATATTCGGCCAGCCTCATCTTTCGCTTCTGGCTAAAGAGCGAATCGGGTTTCTCCCCGAAAATCCCTATTTTTATGACTATCTCACAGCCAAAGAGTTTCTTAATTTCTATGGGCAGCTTTTTCTTTTGAAGAAAAAAGAAAAAGAAGAAAAGATATCCCATCTTCTCCAGCTTATCGGCCTGGAGAGATCAGCGAACCTTCAGCTTCGAAAATTCTCCCGTGGGATGTTGCAGAGAATAGGCTTAGCCCAGGCTCTTATTAACGACCCATCACTGGTTCTTCTGGACGAACCTTTAGGCGGTTTGGATCCTTTGGGCAGAAAAGAAATTAGAGACATCATCATCCGTCTTAAAGAAGAAGGGAAAACAGTTTTTCTCTCTTCCCATATTCTCCAGGACATTGAAATGATCTGCGACCGGGTGGCAATCATTGTCAATGGCCAGATCATTAGCCAGGGAGCGCTTCAAGATCTCGTTCGAGAAAAGATCCTTTTTACAGAAGTCATTCTCTCTGGATTAGAAAAAAAAGAGCTTGAAGGATTGGGTGAATATTTTTCTATCCATGGAGAAAGAATCCTCCTCAAAGTTTTTGAAGAAGAAAAAATCGAAAAAATCCTGAATCTTGTCCAGACGAAAAGAGGAAAAATTCATTCCCTTATCCCGCGAACTGAAACCCTGGAAGACCTTTTTGTTGGGATAGTGAAACAAAGATGAGAATAATTGCTATAGCTTTGAACACCTTCAAGGAAGCGATCCGGGATAGAATTCTTTATCTCCTCCTCTTTTTTGCTGCCACCTCCATTATTTTCTCTCGCCTGCTAGCCCTGCTCACTGTTGGTGATAGGGTGAAAATCATCAAAGACGTTGGCCTTGCTTCTCTTTCTCTTTTTGGGGCTCTGATGGCTATCCTGATGGGAACGAGCTTGGTCTATAAAGAGATTGACAAGAAGACTATCTTCACTCTTCTCTCAAAGCCCATTCACCGCTTGCAGTTCCTGCTGGGAAAATTTTTTGGGCTCGTCTTTACTCTCTTTATCATGATTTCCCTGATGAGCCTCATCTTTTTGGCCCTCATCTTTTTCCACACCTTCAGGATTGAATGGAAAATGCTTCTAGCCATCCTCTTCATTTTTATGGAGCTTGCGCTCGTCACTTCAGTGGCAATTCTTTTTTCTTGTTTTTCGACACCGATCCTGAGTTCCATCTTTAGCCTTTCTTTTTATCTTATCGGCCACTTATCCTGGGGGCTTGAAACTCTTATCCATAAGATAAAAGGAGGGGCAGCCAAGACACTGGTCCAAATCCTCTATACCTTCCTCCCTGACCTGGAAAATTTTAATTTCAAGACAGAAGTTGTTCACGCCTTGCCCATTCAAGCCAAGTTTCTCGTGTTTTCAACCCTTTATGGCGTCTTTTATACACTCTTTATCCTGACTCTGGCCATCTTGGTCTTCCGAAGGAGAGATTTTATTTAAAAAACCATGAAAAGAAGCTCTCTCCATGAGAAAGAATTCACCTTCCTCTTCCTTATCTTTTTTCTCTTCCTAAGTTGCGGGGTTTTTATGGGCCTTAAACTCAAAATCGAGCAAATCCCTCGAAAAAAGATCCCCGGCTCTTCCATCATCTACATTCCCTCAGGAAAATATTTAAAATTTGCTACATTCGGCTACTCCTCTCTGCTCGCCGACCTCATCTATATCTGGGCTATTCAGTATTATTCCGACTATTCTATCCAGGATAGATTTAACTATCTGGACCATATTTTTTCTATCATCTCTGAGTTAGACCCTCGCTACACCGATCCCTATGAGATCGGTGCTTTGATTGCTGTCTATGAGGCAAAGGACATGGATTTGGCCTTTAAGATTCTGGACAGGGGCCTTGAGAAAAATCCTGACCAGTGGCTGTTTCCTTTTGAAGCTGGCCATCTCGCTCAGATCGTGAAAAAGGATTACAAGCTGGCAATGGCCTACTACAAAAAAGCCTCGGAGATTGAGGGAGCCCCGGATATAACCAAAAGGCTTTATGCCAGCGCTGCCTTTAAGACAATGGACTTCAAAACTTCTTGGGAAACCTGGCTTGAAATTTATCAGACTGTTAAAGATGAGAGAATAAAAAAAATTGCCTCCAATCATCTCTACCAAGTGAAAGCTACCATTGATATCACAGCCTTAAAAGAAGCGATTGGAAAATTCAAAGCCAAATACAGGCGAAATCCTACTGACCTCAGCCAACTTGTGAAACTCGGATTTCTGGCATCTTTGCCCAAAGACCTGGATGGCAAAGATTATCTTTATGATTCTCAAAAAGGAGAAGTTACTCCTCCGACAATCCCATGGAAACGATAATCTTTATAGTTCTTTTCGGCCTTGTCTGGGGAAGTTTCCTCAATGTCGTCATTTACCGCCTTCCACGCGAGATAAGTCTCATTATGCCGCCTTCATCCTGTCCCCAGTGCCAGAAGAGAATAAAATATTATGACAATATCCCGCTCATCTCTTTTCTCCTACTTCGAGGAAAATGCCGCTATTGCCAGCAAAAAATATCCATCACTTATCCTTTGGTGGAATTTCTCACCCCTCTGAGTTTCGTCCTCCTTTATGCTTACTATTCCTTGAGCTTTTTTTTCTTTGCCTCATGCCTTTTTGCCAGTGCTTTGATTGTCCTCTCTTTTATCGATTTTTACCACCAGATATTGCCTGATGAAATCACTCTCCCAGGATTGGTCTTGGCTCTCGTCTATTCACTCTTCCGCAAAGATATGAACCTGACTCAAGCCCTGGTGGGAGCAGTTGTTGGAGCTGGATTCTTGCTCTTTATTTACGGAGCCTATTATCTATTGCGGAGAAAAGAAGGCCTGGGCATGGGAGATGTAACGATGATGCTGATGATAGGAGCTTATCTGGGCTGGCGTCAGGCTTTTTTTACGCTCATCCTGGCTTCTTTGGCTGGGGCGCTGGTCGGCATTTTTTTTATTCTTTTTAGAAAGAAAGACCTTCAGTATTCTCTTCCTTTTGGGACATTTTTGGCTCCTGCTGCTTTTGCCTCTCTTCTCTGGGGAGAGAGAATCATCAGCGCTTATTTGAGCTTGTATAAAGATTTGGCTCCTTGAAGAAAAAAGCCTTTTTAAGTTAGCGGATCTCCTGCCAGGATTGAATTGAAAAGGTATCGCCTTCTTTTCCGTATTTGTTCCATTTTCCAAGAGATTCATCATAATGAATTGCTACATGAGAAGAGACATGGAGATAATCGCAAATAACCGAGCCTAAGAAATCACAGTTGGCGCTGAAATCGATGTAAGCTTTAGGAGCATAGATCACGCCATAGAATTGAGAATTGGACCTCCAGGTCATATCTTTGAAATCAGGTGTGCCAAAGATGGCCAGGCTCTTGGGGTCTTGACTCAAATTGTTTATAGAAGAATTACTACTCTGCATGAAAAAGCCATTTCCAAGAATGATTTCCACTTCAGAATCTTCACTAATATCCAGCTTGGAGTTGCTGTTCATCAAAAAATTTCCCTCGACATAAAGGGTGACATCGCCGTCAATCGTGACCGAGGCATTGCCGCCGATGGTGAAAGAGGAATACTCTGCACTTTCTGTAATCGTAACTGGAACTCCTTGAGAGGCATAAAAATCACCCATGAGAGGAAGGTTAGTCGGCGGAAGATAGTCAGGGAGAGCTTTTACTTCATTTAAAGTATCCATCCCAGAAGTGATCTTCGCACTGTTGTGAAGCTGTATCGCTTGACTGGCAATACTTCCAAAACCCGAGAAAGCGCGACCATTTATCTCGATGTTATTGTATAACTGCGCTACCCCGGTGCCTATGGCATTTGTCCCTATGTCTCCAAAATTTCCCACAGACAAGCCCCCATAAGGGCCATTCTCCGAGCTGTAGCTATCTGTATAGCCATTTCCATACATATCAAACCCTTCATGGGCAAAAATTCCTAAATTAAACAAAGGCTCAATGTCCCTGGCCAAGATAACTCTCACTTTTTTTTCGATTGTCTGAGATCCGATAAAGGGAACTCTGCCTGTTGCTTCGATAATGGGACTATTTCCATCAGGATTTGCGATAGTTATCGTGATTTCTCCAAGGTCTTTCCCCTCAGGGGTTTGAAAAGAAGGAATGCTCGTTGTTCGCAATGAAGAATCCCCGCTCCAGGTTGAGATATCTCCATAGTTCAATTCCCAGATAGCTTTTTCAACTCCGGCTTCAGCCAGATTGAGGGCAGAAATGGAATCATAAGATTTTTCTGTGATTCTGTAGTTTGCAGAGAGTCTGAATAAAAAAGGTGCAAGAAGGATAAGCATGAAAGCTGCGACCATAATTGCCACAACCAGAATAACTCCTCGCTCCTTTTTTCTCTTTTTTAAATCCCCGCTTCTCTGTTTTTTCATTTTAATCCTCCATCGATATCACTTTAGTCGGATAAGGCGCAGAAAATCGGAAAAAAGGGTGAAAACGCGGATAGTTGCATCTTTCATCAAATTTTTCCTCTTGTTTAAATGAGAAGAAGAGATTTTTCAGGCTGAATTTCCCACCAGATAGAATCTCCGCCCTTGGAAGAAAATAACCAAACCGCCCACTTCTTTTTGTTACTCATGATATCGATGATAATATAATGGATAAGAGTGATTAATCTGTCAATACTCGATGGCGATGAACTTCAGGGTGATTTTTTTCTCACCCCTTCTCACCGTTAATGGCTACCCCCCCATTAATTCAACGCTTTTGTTGCCAGGATTTGACAAATCGGTCAGGCACCCCGCCTTTGAAAGCGCCCACTTCTTTCAGCGCTTCATCATAATGGACGCGGGCATTGGCTGCAATGTCAAGTTCTTTGCAGACAACCCCTCCGTATAAATCGGAAGTGCTGTCATAACGGACTTCAGCCCCGGGCACATAAATCGCGCCATAGAGATCAGAGCTTGCGTTCCAGACCATCTCGCCTGTGAACAGATCAGTCCCCAAGATCAGCAGTTTTGAAGGATCCTTAGTCAAATTGTTAACTGCTGTATATTGCCACTGGACAAAACTCCCTCCAAGATAGAGTTGGAGGCTGGAGTTCTCTCCAACTTCCAGGGTTGTGCTCTGATCCATTTTAAATTCGCCTAAAATGAAAAGAGTCACATCACCATCAACTCTCACCTTTCCCTGGGCAAGATTGAAAGAAGTATAGGTACCATTATTGCTTGAACTGATCGAACCGATATTTACAGGATCGTTGTAGTAATATTCTCCCTTTATAGACAATAAAATTTTCAAGGGAGGCCAGACTGAATTCAGCAAAAACTCATCAGGCAAAATAAATTTTGTCCCTTCTAAATAGCCGGCGCTTGTGTTGATCACAGAATCCAAAGCATCCCGATCAGTCCCGAAGCCCACGCCAGAGTTTCCGAATATTTTGGCATTATTGCCGAGATAGATGCTATTTGCAGTTGTGCTATTTGTCCCAACTCGACCATTATGAGTCCTTTTGTTCGCATCATAAAGTCCTTGCGTTGAATCATAGCTATCTATCTCCACAGATGAACCCAACCCGACACCTCTATCCGCAAAAATTCCGAACTCAAATATGGAACGGGAGCGCATGTCTAAAACCACCCTTACTGTCCTATCGATTGTTTGCTTACCACTCCAGGGAACTCTTCCCGTACCTTCTACCACAAGAGAAGGAAAGGAAGGCACAACGCTAATCTCAATATTTCCTATAGGCCGCCCTTCTGGAAAGCCATTAATGTTTGTCTTAAGCGTCACCCCGTTTGTCCCAAAAAATAGCTGCCAGGGGGAAATCAACCCATTTTTCAGCTCCCAGATGGCTCTCTCAACTCCTGCTTCGGCTAAGTTGACGGCAGCGACGGACTTGTAAAATTTTTCCGCAGTTCTGAATTGAGAAGAAACTCTGATTAGAAGAGGTATGGCAATCAATAAAAGGACAGTCAGGATAATGATGGCCACAGCCAAGATAGCGCCCTGCTCCCTGTGTCTTTTTAGGGGAAAGCCGTATTTTTTCCTTAGCATATCACTCTCATTGCCCCGCTAAATATTTTTATTTAAATTAAATATAATAAATTTATTCTTCTTTGTCAAGAAAATAAACTATTTTTGCTTCCTGAGAATAAATCATTTCTTAACTTGCCTTATTCCTGAGCTTTACCCCAGCATTGAGCGTTTCTTGGAAGGTCCGGCCAACCCCTTGCCGGCTGGAACTCAAGGCAATGTTGATGCTCGAAGCAGCATCAAAACCCGAGGTAAGTTCTGCACCCTGGGAGTCAAAAAAAGCAAAAACCAGAGAATTGGTATTTTCGGCTAAAACTCGCGTGTCGTCAGTTCTGGAACTAACCCCATCGAGGGCATCAATGATTCTCTCCAGTTTATTGGAATTCAAACGGTAAATGATGTAGTCAAAATCTGCGCTGATGTCAATGATCACTCCACTTGAATCAACAGAGGGTATCTCTAAAACCAGGCAGTTGGAAGAAGTTGTGTAACTTCCCCAGCTTGAGAGAACCTGCAAAGCTTCTTTCACATCTCGAGTGATCCAGGCTAAGGGATATTGACTGTCCTGCAATGTGTCAGCTCGAGTGCTTTCATTGATAAAATACTTCTGGCCAGTTGTGTAGAGAGAGAGAAGAGCGATCAGAATTACAGCCACAATGGCCATGGCAATCAATATTTCGATAAGACTTAAGCCCCTTGTTTTGGAAGTTCTGTTTTTGAATTTCCTCGAGATTTCACTGATTTTTTTCATTTCTGCTACTTTTTATTAATCCCTTCTCTAGTTACATAAGTGACGATATCTTTCCGCATCTGCTGTCCCTTGAAGGTCCATCTCACACTGGCGGTTAGTTTCTTAATGTTGCCAGTCGTATCTCCAGGAACAGCTTCGATAGCTAAAACTCCCTGGCCGTTTAATAGGTCAGAAAGCCTTTCGTTGGTAAAAGAAGAACCTAAAGCCAAGATGTTATCATAGGGCATATTGCGGATCGTCTCTATCTCTTCTTGGGCAATTTGAGTGGCAAGGGAAACTTGCTTTGTTCTTGAGAGGAGGTTATAACCATAGATAAAAGCGCTGACGAGAGTCATCAGGACAATAGCCAAAATAAAAATAGTGATTAAAACTTCGATAAGGGTAAAGCCTCCCTTTCTCTTTTTATTGGCCATCGGCTTTATATCTTCTTTTTTCTAATAGAGTTATTATATCTCTTATTAGAAACGGTTGCAAAATATTCTTTCAAAAAGACTTATCTCACTTTTTTCCCCTTATTAATACCAGCCCCATTATTTTTCCGTCAATCACCTTTTGAGATGAATTTAAGGGTGATTTTTCTCCTGCCTTCCTCATCTTTTCCCTTGTTTTCCAAGCCTGAAAGACATCTGTCTCTTCTTTTTTGTTCCTTTGGGATCAGGCATTGCCGTTAGGATGAGGAATATTTCTGCGACAGAGTATCCAGATATTCTTATGACAATGCTTGATCCCAAAGATTTTTGACTTTGTTGAATTTTGACTTTGACTGTGATATTGGTTTAATAAATGCTTCAGGAAAAAAAGCTCGCCATCTCCGTATTGCTTTTGTTCTCTCTTTTTTTTCTGGGCTTTTCTCTTTTCTTCAACTTCCCTGCTATCAACAGCTATTTCCTCTTCGCTGATCAGGCTGTCTATTTTGCTATGGCCCAGAGCATTGCCTATGACGGAGACCTTGAATTCACAAAAAAGGATTTAGCCCGCTATTATCAGGATTTCCCCTCAGGACCCCAGGGGATATTTTTAAAAAGAGGGAAGGATAACAAAATTTTTTATGCCAAATCTTTCTCCTATTCTCTCTTTGCTTCTCCTTTTGTCAAAATCTTTGGCTATAACGGCATTTTCGTCTTTCATGCGATTCTCCTTGTTTTAGTCCTTTTTTCGGGCTTTGCCTATCTTTCCCTCTTCAATAGACCTAAGATTTCCCTTTTTTCTACTCTGACCTTCCTCTTTGCTTCTGTGGCTGGAGTTTATTATTTATGGATCTCTCCAGATTTTTTCAACCTCTCTTTAGTCTTCTTAATAGTTTTTCTCTGGGTCTATAAATTGAGGCACAAAGAGGAAGGAAATCTTGAAGAAAAAAAGAGCAAGTTCCAGGCTTTTCTTCTATCGGATTGGACAGACTATTTAGCATCTTTCTTAGCGGGAATAGCTGTATTCTCTAAACCTCCAAATGCAGTTTTGATGGGGCCACTTGTTCTTCTGGCTTTGGTCCGGAAAAAATATTTCAAATCTCTGCTTATGATTCTCCTTTTCGTGCTGACTTTAAGCCTTTTTTTTGGGACAAATTATCTCCTCACTTCTGACTGGAACTTCATGGGTGGAGAGCGCAAGATTTTTTATGGCACAGCGGGTGCCTTCCCCTTTGAAAAAGAAAATATCACATTTGATTCTACTGGATATCCAATGACTTCAGAAGCCTACTTTGGAAGGTTTCTTATCCCTGCTAAGTTCTTTTTTTACAACTTTTTCTACTACTTCTTCGGAAGATTTACCGGCATTTCGTGGTATTTTTTCCCTGCTTTTCTCGCTTTGTGTCTTTTCTTCTTTGGAAAACGACGCCTCTACCAGTGCCTTATTCTTGCAGCTTTACTCGGAGAAATCATAATCTACATTGTCCTCATGCCTACTAACTACGGCGGAGGCGGAGGATCTCTGGCAAACCGCTACTTCCTGAATATTTATCCCTTCTTCTTCTTTCTTCCCAGCTTGAAAAAAACAAAAAAGGAAATCTTCCTCATCTGGATAATGGCAGCCATTTTTATCTCACAAATTCTAGTCAGCCCTTTTCGCTCCTCAGCCAGTCCAGCGACCCACGTTAAAAAATTCCCATTTAAAATACTCCCTGTAGAAATGACCCTGATCAACGAGCTTGCCACAAATACTAATCCCAATGCCTTTCGAGTTCCCTTTGGCACACCTCCCAATGATGGCTACATGCATTTTTTAGACGACAATTTCAATCCCAAGCAGGAACCAACTGGTGTTTGGACAAGAGGTCCATATACAGCAGAAATGATCCTTAAAACCTATTTTCCTGCCAAAGAAATTATTGTCCATCTGACCAATAACCGACGGATGAGCAATGAAATAAAGGTCAGAGTTGAAGGAAAAACAAAAAAAATCACTCTCGGCCCAAAACAGAAAGGAACTCTCGCCTTTCCTGTCGGAAAAGGTTTCAAGATGAAAGAAATCCATCTCTATAAGATAAAGATCAAAGCCTCCAAGGGCTCAATTCCTTATTATGAAGAAGAAGCAAGCAAAGAAAGAAGATTCCTGGGCGTCTTTTTCGAGCTGGAGATTGTTCCCAAGGTATAATGTGCGGCATTTGTGGAATTGTTAAGACCTCTGAGGGAGAGCCTATCTCCCCTCTCCTCCTCTCTTCCATGCTACAGACTATCATTCACCGCGGGCCTGATGATGAAGGAATCCATATCGAAAAGAATGTGGCGCTCGGCACACGCCGCCTGAGCATCATAGACCTCGAGCGAGGCCATCAGCCTTTGGCCAATGAAGATCGCTCGATCTGGGTCTCGCACAATGGGGAAGTCTACAACTTCCTCTCTCTCAGAGAAGAGCTCAAAGGCCGCGGCCACATTTTCACCACCAAGACGGACACAGAAACAATTGTTCATTCCTATGAAGAGTGGGGGGAAGATTTTATCCAGAAACTGAGGGGGATGTTTGCCTTTGCCCTCTGGGACGCGCGAGAAGGAAAGCTTCTTCTTGCTCGAGATAGAATAGGCATCAAGCCCCTTTACTACACTCTCCTTGATGATAAGACCCTTGTTTTTGGCTCTGAGCTCAAAGCGGTCATCGCCCATCCCGCTGTTAAGCGCTCTTTAGAGCCCAGAGCTCTGGACCTCTATCTCACCCTCGAGTATGTGCCTGCACCATTTTCTATTTTTAAAAAAATCTACAAGCTTCCCGCAGGATTTCTTCTCATTTATAAAGAAGGCAGAATCCAGATAAAAAAGTACTGGGATGTCAAACCTCCAACACTGCCCCATGAAAAAATCACAAAAAAGACTCTGCCCTCCCTCATGGACAGGCTCTACTCGCTCCTTAAAGAAGCAGTGGAATTGAGGTTAATAAGCGATGTTCCGCTTGGAGCTTTTTTGAGCGGAGGGATTGATTCCTCTACCATTGTCGGCCTGATGAGAGAGCTCGGAGCCTCGCCCCTCAAAACCTTCTCCATCGGTTTCGAAGAGGCTTCTTATAATGAACTTCGTTATGCCAGGGGCATCGCTCAAAAGTTCGAGACAGACCATGAAGAATTTATCCTCAAGCCTCAGGCTCTAGATCTCACTCGAAAGCTTATCTTTCATCTTGATGAGCCTTTCGGAGACTTCTCCATCTTCCCCACCTACCTTGTATCTTTGATGGCAAGATCCAAGGTCAAGGTGATTCTCTCAGGAGATGGAGGAGATGAAATCTTTGGGGGCTACGAACACTATCAAGCCCAAAAAATTTCTGAGCTTCCCTCTGTCAATCCCCTTGCAAAATCTCTTTCTCCCATTTTCAAGAAGTTCCCACCTCGAGCCAAAAAAAAGGGACTTTGGAACAAGATGCGGCGGTATCTCCAGGGATTCGAGCACAGCGAAGAGCTCCGGCATCTGCGCTGGATGATGTTTCTATCAAAGGAAAACAAAGAAAATCTCTATTCAAAATCATTAATTGAGAATTTGGAGGGGATAAAGGACATTCATGAAACAGAGCCCTTCAAAGAAATTTTCCATCGCTTGAACCATTTTGACCCCATAAGCGCAGAGCTCTACTTGGATTTAAAAACTTACCTTGTGGACGATATCCTGGTTAAGGTCGACCGGATGAGCATGGCAACCTCACTGGAAGCAAGAGTCCCTCTTTTGGATCATAAGGTTGTCGAGTTTGCTTTCCAGATACCAGGAGAATTGAGGCTTCATGGCTTCGAGACCAAATGGATTTTCAAGAAAACAATGGAGCGGCTTCTGCCCAAAGATAATATCTACCGCAGCAAAGAAGGCTTCAGCATCCCTATCAGGCACTGGCTGAGAAAAGAGCTCAAAGATTTGATGCTGGATTATCTCAACGAGAGACGAATCAGAGAGGAGGGATTTTTCAATTTTGCACCCATAAAAGCGATGATGGAGGCTCATCTTCAAGGAAGAGAAAACTACAGCCACCAGCTCTGGGCACTGTTAGTTTTCGAGATTTGGAAAGAAAATTATCTATAGTTTTTCTATACAAAAAATTTCGGTTGTCTTATGATTGATCTTAAATTTCTCAGAAACAGGTAGTCCCAGAATCCAGATAATTTTTCCCTCAGAGAGAAAAACAGGTCTCCTTTCCCTCTCGGAAACTGGAATGCCTTTGGCACGCATGATTTCCTTGAGCTTTTTCTGACCCGGCGCGCCTAAAGGCTGATATCTGTCTCCTTTCTGTCGGCTTCGAACGAGAACTGGAAACTCAAGTTTCTTCCAGTCAAGAAAGGCTCTCCTCTCATCATTGAATTCAAAAGGAAGCGCATCTTCTTTTCTCATCTTTTTCCCTATAAATTGAAGCTCAAGTTCTTTGATCTCGAGAGTACTTTCACCATTCCAGAACTTCGCATACTCAACTTTTGAGGGATTTTCTTCTTTCAAAAAAATGAGCCCCCTTTCTCTTTGCAAAACAAGGCCTTTTCCAAGCTGGTGTTCCTTCCCTTCATTGAGTTTGAGAATGGATTCCACATCGGCAAAGGAAATTCCCCTCAGATCTCCTTTGAGTTCTGAGATAAAATTCCGCACACATCGCCTGGCTAAAGCCGGATGAAGTGAGCGAAGAAACTTTACATCAAGAAAAAGTTGATTGTTTTTTTCTTGAATCCCCAATCGGAATTTCTCGCGTCCTATCTCTTCCAGGAGATTGTCTTCCTCCTCGAGCAACGAGGCGACTCTGCTCAAAAGGGGAATGATCTTGGGTTCAAAATTTTTCTGGAGATAAGGGATGAGCTCCAACCTTATTCTATTCCGCAAGAAACAAAGGTCAAAATTGCTTTCATCAATCCGATAGGCTAAGTCTTGTGACTTGAGAAATGCCTCGATATCCTTCCTCTCTATTTGGATGAGAGGTCTGATAATAATTCCTTCGACCTGAGCAGAGATACTCCCCAATCCGCGAGGCCCGCTTCCTCTCAGGAGTCGCATCAGAAAAGTTTCTGCCTGATCGGTCATGGTATGGCCTGTGGCAATTTTTGTCGCATCGACCTCAGCGGCAATTTTTTTTAAAAAATCATACCTGAGCTCTCTTCCCGCTTCCTCGATATTCAGCCTGTGGGTCCGAGCATAGCCACGCACATCTTCGCTTCCAACAAAAAGAGGAAGATCGTACTTATGGGCAACCTCTCTTACAAATTGCTCATCTTCTTCTGCTCTTGGGCGGAGCTTGTGGTTAAAGTGAGCAATGGAGAGCCCAAGCAACATTTCTTCCTGGAGTTTGAGGAAAAGCGCAAGCAGAGCTGTGGAATCCAATCCTCCTGAATAGGCAATAAGGACTTTATCGCCCTTTTCCAGGAGTTTGTATCTGGAGAGAGTCTCTTTGAATTTTTTAAAAATCATTGTGCTCAAATTTTACTCCAAAACACTCTCTGAAACAAAGGGTAAGGCAAAGACATTCTTCTGGAAAACGAAAAAAGTGGCGGTGGAGGGATTTGAACCCCCGACACTGCGGATATGAGCCGCATGCTCTGACCACCTGAGCTACACCGCCTGGGTGGTTCAGATTTTAGCGGAATCCCCCTCTGAAGTCAATTTGCCGAAATCTCCAAGGAGGCATCCCTTTTTCCGTGATGAGAGTAAATGTATGAGGGCCCTCGATTCTGGCGAGGGTTGGATGAACGAAGAAGGCCGTATGAGAGGCGGAGCGGGCAGGGTTCCTCGACCGCAGGGAGAAGGAGAACGAAGCCTCGAATCGAGCAACTTCTCCTCGCTGGGGAGAAGGCAGCGTGCCTTCGAGTCATCCAACCTGAGCTTCGTCTCTTGCCATTTATCACGGAAAAAAGATGCTTACCATCTCCCATTTGCCTTCGATTTTTTCCTGTGATATAAGCTTAATAAGAGGAAATTCTTCGAGCTGGAATGAAACTCGCACAAGACCGAGGAGCGAAAGAATTTGCATATAAGGAGGGAAGAATGGACTGGGGTTCAAAAAATCGTTTATCCAGAATCATAAAACCTGAGACAGGGAGGACAGTCATGCTGGCTGTGGATCATGGATATTTCCTTGGGGCAACGAGCGGACTTGAAGTTCCCAGGAAAACAATCGTGCCTCTCATCCCTTATGCAGATTCACTGATGCTGACAAGAGGCGTGCTCCGCACATCAGTGCCTGCTGAGGCCGATATTCCGATCGTACTCAGGGTTTCGGGTGGAACAAGTATCTTGGGAACTCTCTCCAATGAAGGGATCATAACTTCAATAAAAGAGGCAATCCGCTTGAATGTCTCTGCGGTTGCCCTTTCCATATTCGTTGGTTCTCCCCACGAAAAAGAGACTCTCCTCGGGCTTTCGAATCTGGTCAATGAAGCAGAAGAATACGGGATACCTGTTCTTGCTGTCACCGCTGTGGGTAAAGAGATGGCTAGAGATGCTCGCTACTTGAGTCTGTGCTGCAGAATAGCGGCAGAGTTGGGTGCTCATTTTGTGAAGACCTATTACTGCGAGGAATTCGAGAAGGTTGTGGAAACCTGCCCAGTTCCTATAGTCATTGCTGGCGGCAAAAAAACTCCTGAGCGTGAAGCCCTTCAAATGGCCTATGATGCCATAAGCCGAGGAGCTGTTGGGGTGGATATGGGAAGAAATATCTTTCAGTCTGATTACCCAGTGGCCATGATAAAAGCAGTCAGGTCCATTATCCACGAGGGAAAATCTGTTGAAGAAGCCTATGATCTCTTCAATAAAGAAAAAAATAAATAATTTGAAATTATTTTCTTAGTTCTTAATTCTTAGGGGTGACGATGCGCGTTGCCATGTATTACAACAACAACGATGTCCGGCTTGAGGAAATGGCTATTCCAAAAATTGGGCCCGATGAACTACTGGTAAAAGTGATGGCCAGTGGTATCTGCGGAAGCGATGTTCTGGAGTGGTACAGGATAAAAAAGGCACCCAGAGTTCTTGGCCATGAGATTTCAGGGGAAATCCAAGAGGTTGGGAAAAATGTTAAAAGATTCAAAAAGGGAGACAGAGTTTTTGTCTCTCATCATGTTCCCTGCAACACCTGCCATTACTGTATCAACGGGCATCATACTGCCTGCTCGACCCTCCATACAACAAATTTTGACCCAGGTGGTTTCGCAGAGTATATCCGTGTTCCGGCGCTCAATGTTGACAGGGGAACTTTTATCCTTCCTGAAGAAGTCTCTTATGAAGAAGGGACTTTTATCGAGCCCCTTGGTTGTGTCCTTCGGGGACAGAAAATTGCCAATTTAAGGCCAGGCCAAACGATACTTATCCTTGGAAGCGGAATATCAGGAATCCTTCACATAAAATTGGCTGCGGCTCTTGGAGCAGGGCGAATCATTGCCACTGATCTCTCAGAATATCGGATGGAGATGGCAAAAAGGTGCGGGGCAGATTTTGTCTTTAATGGCCGTGAATATAATCCTGATATGCTGAGAGAAGTCAATGAGGGAAGACTTGCTGATCGGGTCATTCTCTGCGCAGGATCTTTAGCAGCAGCCCAACAAGCCTTGGAATCAGTCGATAGAGGCGCAATTATTCTTTTTTTTGCAGTCCCCCATCCAGACGATAAATTGCTACTTCCTGTCAATGAATTCTGGAGGAATGAGATAACACTCTTGACATCCTATGCAGCCAATATCGACGACCTTCGAGAAACGATTGAGCTCTTGAGGGCAAAAAGGGTAAAGGTTGCTGATATGATTACCCACATGCTGCCTTTAGAAGAAACAGGGAAAGGATTTAAGCTTGTGGAAAAGGCTGATCAATCGATGAAGGTCATTATCGAGCCCCAGAAGTAATTATCAACCGCTCGGCAAGAATTTCTGCTGTATGCTTGACCACAATAGAGCAGCCATGCCGATGGCATCCCCCGCGGATCTGGAGAAGACAGCCAGGGCAATCCAGAGCAACAATCTCTGCCCCAGAGCTTGTGATTGAAACCAGTTTTTCCTCAAGCAAAGCCTCAGATATTTCAGGATGGGAAACAGAAAAAATTCCAGCAAAACCACAGCATGCATCTGAAGACTCCATCTCCAAGATTTCTTTGCCGATGGACATTTGAATGAGTCTTCTCGAATCCTCAGAAGCCTTTAGAAAATACTTGTGGTGGCAGGAATCATGGTAAGTCACTCGCCATGAACAGGGCTGTGCAGAAAAAAGGTTAGATATTCGCTCCTTCTCTTTCTGAATGAGAAATTGACTGAAAGGAAAAACCCTTGACGCAAGATTCCTCGCTTTTTCTGATTTTAAAAGCTGGGGAGCAATGTGTTTCAGCATCGTCGCACAGGTTGGGCAGAGAGTGATGATGAATTCTTCTTCTTTGAGATGTGCACTAAGCCTCTCAAATGCCTGCTTTGAACGAGAAGAGAAACCTGAATTTGCAGAAGGGAAACCGCAACAGGCGGCTGGCCCAAGTTTGACCTTATATCCTAGCCTTGAAAGAACTCTAGAAGCAGACAGACCGATTTCAGGATAGAAGTGCTCAATAAGACACCCTGCAAAGAGAATGAGAGATCCTTCAGTTTCCATTTCTTTTGCTGAAGGAAAATTTTCCTCGAATGATTGGCTGAAGGGTTTTCTGGCAATGCCGGGAAAAGAACGGAATCTGTCGAATTTCTTCATCGCCAGCGGCATTTTCCGGGCAAAGCCAAGTCTTTCAGTGACGATTGGCCTAGCTACTCTCGCTGCATGGAAAATTCCTTGAAGAAGCGGCGGATGAGCGATAACGCCATCAAAAACAATCTTTTTCCAGAATGGCTTTCCAAGAACCTTATTCAGCCTTTCTCTGAGAGCTACAATCAAGTCTGAAATTGCGATCTTTGTCGCACAGATTTCCTCACAGCGATGGCAGCCCAGACAGAGATCTGCTAATTGTTTTGATTCTTTAAGCCCATGAATCCAGGCAGTGAGCAGACTGCCGATGCCGCCCATATAAATGTGCGAATACTGACTTCCCCCCAGAATTTGATAGACAGGGCAGACATTCAAACAGGCAGAACACTTGATGCAGCGCAGGATTTCTCGAAATTTTGAGTCAGCCAAAATCTCAGAGCGATGATTATCAACAAGGACAATATACTGAGCTCCCCTGTGAGGTCCGGCAATAAAGGAGACATAGCTAGTGAGCGCTTGACCTGTTGCGTTTCGAGGCAGAATTTTGAGAAGAAGATCCGCATCTTGAATTCTAGGAAGAACCTTCTCGATGCTAGCCAGCACAATGTGAACCTGCGGAATCGTGGAAACCAGTCGTCCATTCCCTTCATTGGTTAAGAGCATCGCCGCCCCATTTTCTGCAATTAAGGCATTAGCACCTGTTAGACCAGCCTGGGCGCTAAAAATCTCTTTTCGCAATTCTTCTCTAGCAACGCGAATGAGAGCAGGAATTTCGTTAGAGACTTCTTCTCCTAAATGTTTGGAGAATATTTCCGCGACTTCTTTCCGCGTCAAATGGATTGCCGGCATGACCATGTGGGTTGGCCGTTCCCTTGCCAACTGCACAATCCATTCTCCGAGGTCAGTTTCTCTTGCTTCGACTCCATTCCCCAGAAGAAACTCGTTCAACCCGATTTCTTCACTGACCATGGATTTGCTCTTGACGAGCTTCTTAACTCCATGTTTTTTAAGAATTTCAAAAATCAGGCGGTTTGCCTCAGCACTATCCTTAGCTCGAAGGACTTGACTTCCGTGGCTTCGGGCTTTCTCCTCAAACTGGAGGAGATATTTTCCATTCTGCGCAAGAACCCTGTCTTTGAGCTCAGCTAGCTCAGTGCGCAAGCTTTCAAAATCAAGGCCTTTAAAAGACTCCTGCCTCTTGAGAAGATAATCATGAGAAAACTCCTTGAGAATTTTTTTAAGGTCAGGGTCAATCTTGGTCATTCAGGATTTCCATCAACAAGAAGGATGAGTAAAGAAGATGGACCATGGACGCCGATGGAGAGTTGACATTCGATGTCTGCTGTCCGGCTTGGCCCAGTGACTAGCGATACTTGAGGAGAAGGAATTGTAGTTAGGGAAAGGTGCCCGGAGAGGATCGAAGAGAGGGATTCTAGGTCCGCCACTATTCTGCTTTTCTCAAGAAGGCAAAGGCAAAGAGGCGGCAATGTCCAGGCTATCTTTTCCTCGTCTTTGCAATCCAGGTGAACAAGAGTTCCTGTTTCTGCGACTCCGTAATGGGCCAAAACTAACCCCGCTTCTGCACGGAGGTAATCCTCTGCGCATCTCGGCTCAAGAATTGAAATCTCATTCGTTGCTTTAATGAAGCAAAGAGCATCAGGCGCCACAGCGATATTTTGGATCTTCTCTCTCTTCAAAAAAAGAGAAACAAAATCAATAGCCTCTTCGAAGCCTGAAAACCGTTTGACTCGAGCTTCTGAGGCAATAGCATTATCGATAAAAGTCTTAATGATATCAGGCATCACCATCTTTTAGCTTTCTCCGGCTCCATTTTCTCAAGGTCCAGGCCCCGCTCAAAAGCGCCGATGCGATAAAGACAGATCTCCCTAACCGATGAAGGATGATGCAAAACTTCAGAAAGAGACTGAGCTCCCACGCCCCACACTCCTCCTCCCCTGACAATCAAAACCTTGTAATCATAGAGGAGCCTCAAGAATGTCTCATGGTCAAATTTGGGAGGAAGAACAGGAATCACAAGATAAAGAAAACTTCCCTCCGCATCAATAGGCACAATGCGCTCCACAGGGTTACTATCTCTGGGCGGGATAAAGTGGGAATGTGCCTCTGCTTCTGGGACATAACAGTGAATAATCGTTTGGAAGTTCGTTTCAGCATAGATTTCTTTATGAATCCTCAATTCCTCAGAGTCTGAGTTTCGAGGACGAAGCGGAATCTCTAAAAGAGGCCCGCCTATCTCCCGCGGCATAGAAGCTTTTGGCGCATAGAACATGGTTTTTACACCGTGGATGGACAAGGAACCAGTATGAAAGGGAGAGAGTCGGGATTCGAAGATTCTTACGCCGACTTTGTAGAATTCTCTGAGGATCTCCTCTTCATCTGGAAAATCACAGATTCGATCTCCTTCAATTGTGTATTCGGTTGGGCAATAGGCAAAATTCAAGTCTGGGTCAGCCTGAATTTTTTTCCTCAAGCTCTCAACCTCCACTGCCAATTTTCTCAAAAGACGCACAATATAGCCTGAATTGTTGGCGATAGAGGCCATAAAAAATGCTTCTTTGAGAGTTCGCCCTTTGGCAAAAGTCCCGTGTGTCTGGATGACTGTTGCTGAGTGATGAGTAAGGCGTTTTGCAATTATTTCCACCATCTCCGAAGAGCCACTTGGAACCTCAACCCAGTCCACAGGAATTCTTCCTCTAAGATGATAATAACCGAGAGGGTCAACTGGCATGAAAGGAGTTGGCTGATTGGGCTTTTCCTCATCGTCAAGAGTGGCGATAGTCAGGTCTTTGGTGTGAGCATGGATTGAGGCGTCGGCACCTTCAAGGCCAAGAATTCGGGCGTGAATATCGGTCTCGGAGGATGCCCTGTAATAGCCAAAATCAGTCTCTGAGGTTCGTAAAAAACAGATCTGGTCTGGATCCAGGTCTCCTTTCTGGGAGCCTGTAGAAGTGATGGCAATGTACTCGCTGCCCTGCTTGTCCTTGTATTTGATAGCCATATTCCCAGAGTGGCTGTCCTGGATGTCATAGACAAGAGATGCCCGACCTACAGTCTGAAAGAGATGCAAAATCTCTTTGCTTACTCTCCATCCCCTTTTTCTCATTTTCCTTTTCCTTTAATGTTTAATAACTTGAGAAGACTCTCGGTTGGCCTTCCTTTTTTATCCCATCCTCGAACCTCATAGTAATCGCTTCTCATCTTCTTGATAGCTTCTTTTGGGATTAGCCTTTCTCTTCCTCCAATAAGTATTGCCTCTCTGCTAAAGCGCTCTGGCAGATCATCCTCTTCACTCTTCACCCCAGCCTCCAAATTAAAAAGTCTTTCTAGGGTTGCAATTCTGTTTGCTATCTCCTCGAGCTTCGCCACGGAAAAATCGAGGCCTGTTGCTCCACTCGCCATGCGCGCCCAGGGTTCAGTGGAAAAGGCATAACCAGTGAAACGGCAAATTCCAAGACTATCCTGGATAATGCCAAGATTCTGCATATTCCTGATAGCGATAGGACTCTGGAGCAGGCTGAAGCGAGGAATTTCTCTAGTTCCGGCAAAAAAGGCAAGAGAGACTGCATATCCTCCACGCAAGTGGCAGGCACCAGTCGGAGATGTCATATAGCCTAAAGCCTGAGTGAAGGAGGCACGGGGGTCATAAGCTGGAATTTCCATTCGCTTCACACTCATCGAAAATTCAGGATGCTTGAAAGAGCTTGCCAGCCGGAATGAGCCTTCAGAAAGCTTATTTCCTATTCCCTGACGAAAGGCAACAAGTTCAACCATTCTTTCTAGGACTCGAGAATTTCCGAAGCGAAGCTCAATTCCGCCTGTGTCTTTGAGGGTCATGATCCCTCTCTCAAAAAGCTCCATGGCGCAGGCCAGAGTTCCGCCAAAACTGATAGTGTCAAGCCCAAGCGCATTCAAGCGGTAATTGGCTCGGGCGATGGCCTTTAGATTGTAAACTCCGCAGTCTGGCCCTGTCATCACTATGGTTTCGTATTCAGGACCCTCGCCCGCTTTATCTTCGACTCTGGTATGGCGTTGGCAGGCGATCGAACACCCATAGCAAGCTCCTGCTCGCTCGAAATTAGTTTTGCGCAGAGTCTCGCCTGAAATTTTTTCCAGGTCCCTATCTTTATGAAAATTGTCCTGAAAATTCTCATGAGGCAGCATTTCAATAATATTGATCAGCTTGAGAAGCCCCGAGGTCCCGAGTTCCCGCATAAGGCGCTTGGTGATTGGCGCTTGTTTCATCAGGTAAATTGCCTGATCCAGTCCAGATCGAAACCTTTCCCCGTCCTTTATCTCAATTTTTATTTTTCCTCGAACGCGGATTGCCTTTAGGTTTTTGCTCCCGAACACAGCACCTGAGCCAGAGCGGCCATAGGCCCTATTTTTGTCATTCATCACCGCAGCAATCCTGACAAGATTCTCGCCTGCAGGCCCGATGCAAAGGATCCGATAGCGCAACCTTGGTTCTCTTTCTTCGCTCAATTTTTTGCTTGTTTGGTGAACATCTAAACCCCAGAGGTGGCTGGCTGGGAGAATTTCGACGCGCTCAGGATCGATATCAATCATCATAGGCTCTGATGCCTTTCCTTTAATCACAAGGACATCATAGCCTGTTGATTTGAAGGCTTGCGCCCAATTGCCGCCACAGTTTGAGCTGCCGATAAGTCCTGTGAGGGGGGATTTGAATACCATGTGGCCTCGGCAGGCAGTGGGGGCCCTTGTTCCCAGGAGAGGCGATGTAGCAATGACAAGAATATTTTCTGGGCTGAGAGGTCGACATGTAGGGTTAATGGCATCAAAAAAGATGCGGGTGGCAAGGCCTCTTCCTCCCAGATATTCTGCGGCCATTTCAGGATGAAGTCGAAGGCTTCGAACGCAACCTTGGGAAAGGTCAACTTCCAGGATCTTCCCGTGGTATCCATAAAGAGCGGAATGACTCATAGGACGCGAACTCGATCAATTATTTTGGCTTTTGATTTCTTTTATGATCTGAGAAAAGATCTCTTTCTCTTTGATATCAAATATTCTGACTTCTTTTCCTTTGAGCACCTTAAGAAAATCCTCAAGGACTGTCTTCCTGACAACAAGAAGAAGCTTAGTCAAGGGCCGAAAAAGAACTTTTTCCAGGGCTGACCATAAACCCTTTTGAGCTAATTCCAAATGCCCGACTTCATCCACAACAAGGAGATCCGCATCTTTGCCGCGGAAGATAATCTTTCGAGCGTGGGCAAAGCCCTGCGGGATAAAAAAATAAGGTCCGATTCTCTGCCAATTCTTTTGACCCTCTCTACGAATGAAAGGGACCGAACGCTTTTCTCTGAGATCAAATAAATCGTAGCCAATAGCCTCCTTATTTATAAAAACAACCTCACTCAGAAAGCCGTCAACATTGACTTTTTGCTCCTTCAATTTATGGACGACTCTTTTCAGGAAAGTTGTTTTCCCAGAATGGACAGGACCAGTCAATATAAAAATCATGGATAAAGTCTAAAAGAGAGAGGAACCAAAGTCAAAAATTCATGAAAATCTCGGGAAAATTGAGAAGCCTGGTCGAAGCCTAACGAACGACAATCCGACATTCGCTGGTTTGGAAAGCCACAGCCTGGCCAGTGGGGCTATTGGCTGTGAGCCCGGTGACAGAGACAGTGCTTTCACCCTGGCCTGTAGATTCAAAAACGAGGATAGCAATGCTCCCTGTCCCCTTAAAACCTTTGCGCAGTTCAGGGCTTGAAAATCCTATGGTGCATATCCCAGAAGATTGATCAATATTTTTCAAAAAAGGTACCTTTTCTCCCAGTTGTTTGATAAGAGTTCCTTCCACAACTTCTTTCAGTTTCATCACCTGGGCATTGTAACTTAAGTTCAGAGACATGTTTCCAATTTCCTGCGAGCTTCTGATGTTCACGCTTAATCGGAATTCTCTGTTCTGGGGAAGCTCAAAATTGGCGGGGTTCAGAAAAATCTGGTTTTGCCCTTCCTCTTCTCTTGCTCGTTCCATTTCTTGTTGCTCCCTTTCCTGCAAAAACCTTCGGCTAAGGAGTTCCTCTTCGGGGAACTCTCGAGTTATTCTCCCTGAAGAAGAAATTCCCTCAAGCTCAACCCAGAGAGGCTTCAAATCTTCCTTATCCAAAGGGAGGGCACGAATAATATAGGGAGTAATGGTCAGGATGACATCTGTCTGTTCTATTGTTTGTTCGGTGCTAGAGAATAGACTTCCTAAAAGAGGAATACCCTTGATCCCAGGTATTCCTTTCAAGGATTTTCTCTCTTCATCTTTGAGCAAACCAGCCAGAAGATTTGTCTCCCCATCCTTGAGCCTGATGATATTCTTCACTTCCCTGGTGGTGATAATGGGAATATTGGCATAACCCGTTCCACCCAGCGACGTGATTTTTATCTCCAATTCGAGGGTTATTTCTTTCTCAAAATGAATCCTTGGTTTTATCTTGACATCAATACCGACATCCTGCTGGAGGAAGGTGACAACAGGCTGCTGACTGACACCACCCGCAGCAATAGGAGTAAAAGTCGTTTGAGGAATGGGAATTTTCTGGCCGACAATGTATTTGATATCTTCATCGGCGACACCTCGAAGCCTGGGCTGAGCAATGATTTTGGTATCAGCATCAGATTCTAAAAACTGGATAAAAGCAACAGGCAGGCTGATTTGAAAATTGCTCGATTTTGAAAAATCAATCCCCTTCAGACTCATCCAGCCTGTATCTTGAGTCGTTTGAGTCCCGCTGTATTTTAATCCGACCACATTCTGGTCAAAATTTAAGCCCAGCTGTCTTAATTTAATACGGGAAACTTCCATAATTTCCAGATCGATGATCACTTCTCCTTTTGGCTTATCCCAGACCCTGATCAGCTTTTCTGCCAACTCAATGCTCGCCGGAGTGTCCCTTACGGTAATGGAATTTAAATTTTTATCAACGCTGATGTTTGGAACTTTGAATGTCGTCCGAAGCATCTGGAGAAGAGCGCTCTGGATTTCCTGAGCGTTGATGTTCGAGAGATAAAAAGTTTTTATGGCATTCAACTCATACTGAACTCTTTTCTGGGGATTGTCAGGGGCAACAATGATTGTTCTCTCGTCCACAATCCTGTAAAAATTTCTGCTGGCTAAACAGAGATGACTGACTGCCTGCTCAAAATCCATATCGACAAGATCTATGGAAAAGGGCATATCGCGGAATGTCTCGTCAAAGAGGATGTTCACTTGAGAATGCTTCCCCAAAGCCTGAAAAATCGAGCGCAAACTGGCATCGACAAACTTTAACTGAACCTTTTCCTCTCTGAATTTAAGCTTGACTGGTGGCTCTATCCTCTCCTTCTTTGGTTCTTCTTTTTTCAATCCTTCCTCAGTGAGACTCCTTGCCTCTTCAGCAATGGCTCTGTTAAGAGGATCATAGGAAAGGGCTTTGTTATATTCAGCAAGAGCTTCCTCTTTCTTTCCCTGCCCCACAAGCTTCCTTGCTTCCTGGAGATGATAGAGGCTGGCGGTAAACTTGCACCGAAAGAGAGCCAGCCGGTAGACAGATTCTCTAGGGTTTTCCAGATTCGCTTGTTCATAGTATTTGATAGCTTCGTCCCAATTTTTATTCATTTCCGCTTTATTTCCCAGCTTATAGCTTTGAGTAAATGTCACACATCCCCAAAGGCTCAGTGCTATTATTAAGAAAAGTGTTATTTTTCTCATTCGTTCTCTCCTTCTAAGGAAAACTTCCTCTTGGCGGAGTCAGGCCCAATCATTTCTATCTCGTGAGGCGTGATTTTCCCCACTCTTATTCCCTCCCTTAACAGCTCTCCTTCCTCCACAGCTAAGGCTTCATTTTCAAAAATAATTAAGCCAATAATTTTTTGAGGAGAATCTATGTAGCCAATGTATCTTAAGTTGATGATTACGGAGCTTGGTTTCTCTTTCGAACTGGCTTCAATTCCTTGAGGATTTGCCCCGACCTCTTGAGTCTCAGAAATGAATTCCCCCCTAAACGAGCCTTTGGGAGAAAAAATATTTCTTCTTGGCGGTCTGAGTTCTCTTTCCTTTCTCAAAAGCAAATCTTTTCGGATAAGACTTTTTTCCTCTCTCTCTTCAGGGATCTTTTTCTGGAGATTCGACTTCTCCGCGCCAAGGAAAAAAGCGACGCCAAAGAAAAAAAGCCCAGAGCTTAGCAAAACCTTCTTAACTTTCATAATAACCTGCCAAGACAATTTTCAATTCCAAAAGCTCATCTTGTGGATCAACATTGAGAAAATCGATTTTTTCCATGACAATGAATTTTAGAAATTTCTCAACAGACTCTAGAAAATTTCTCAGAGATAAATAAGTGCCCGAGAAATTGAAGCTGACAGTGACCTTTTTCACTTTCTCTTTCTCAAAATTGACATAATCGTACTTGATTTGGGAAACATTGATTCCGGATTCCGAAAATATTTGCTGAAGGTCAAGACGGAGTTTTTCAATGCCTTGCCCATTGTCATAAAAATAGGTTCTCTTTAAATCTTCCATATCGCGTGGAGCCTCGAGCCATCTCTCCCACTCTCTTTTCTTGGCCATTCGTGATACATCTAGCCCGTCGTACTGCTTCTGCTTGGTCGAGAGAGAGGCACTCGCCCTGAAACTTGCCCTTCTCTCTCCTAAGGAGATAAACAAGAGGAAGACAAGCGTCACAGCCAAAAGACCGCAGAGGAAACCCAGTATTTTTTTCTCCCTTGAATCCAGAAAATTAAATATTTCTTTCATAGCTTAAAGAAATCTCAGAGAGTATTTGGCCGCTCTCATTTTTTGACTCACTTAGAAACCTTATTTGCTTAAATTTCAGGGCATTTAAATTATTGATGAGTCCCAAAAGGTCATTCAAATTCTGAGAGACAACTTTGAATCTCAATTCAATTCTTGAATCCTCGGTGAGTGTCGGAGCTAGGGAAACGATATAGCTTGTATCTGGAAGGGAACTTTCTAATCTGGAGAGAAATTCTATCCAGGAAAAACTTTTTCTTAATATGATCCCATTCACTAGGTCAACTTTGTCCTTATTTTGTTTGCTCGCCTCTCGGCTTTTGGTTTCAAATTCTTTCTCCTCCCTCTGGGCGATATTTATCAATTGCTCTATCTTTACTAGAGAGGCATGAGTCGTTTCTGCTTTAGTCCTGTACTTAAAGAAGAGAGTTCCGGCAAAAAAAGATACAACAAGAAGCGAAGCCAGTAAAACACCGAGGAGCAGAAAGTAAAATCTGCGGTTGCGAAGAGACTCGCTTGCTAAATTCAAGCTCAATCTTTTTGGTTTTTCCATAGAATTTGACCTATCAGGGGAGATAGCATCTGCTTTTCTTTTAAGTTAAGCTCAAGCGTCAATGCAGATTCTATTTGGCCCAGAGGAAGAGACAATTTCTCTCTTAATCCAGTGAACATCTCACTTTCTCGCTCTAAAAAACCCAGACGGAGCCAAAGAAAATTGATTTTTTTCTTTTCTCTGTCCTCAATAAAATTAACTGTGTTCTCTACCTCTTTGACGACGTTTTCTATCTTCTGGGAGGCGGGCATTTGAGAGTGAGGATCCAAAACAAAGGGCTTCAAGCGATAAAGAGCAATCTCAGAATTGATGATGGCCATCAGGCCGATATGGTCCTCCTCAATATTCGAAACTAAAACATCTTTTTCTTTTTCCCAATTTATTAAATTAAATAAGCTCAGGGTTGGAACAGCTATGGTTTTTACTCGTAAGCGCAACTCGCGAAAGAGATCCTCATATTCTCGAATAACACTGGCTCTAGCCAGGGAAACGAGAGCTTTCTCTCTCTTGTTCTCTTTTGTGACATCAAAAGAAAATCGGACATCATCAGGGAGCGAGGACGTCTGTTTTTTGACTCGCCAACGAATAATCTCTTCTCTCTCTTTCAGGGAGGGAGGAAGGGAATCAAAAGAGAAGACAAAAACTTTAAAACAAAGTTCTGGAATAAGGGTGGCAACTGCACTTTTAGTAAGATGCATTTTTCGAGCGCCTTCACTTATTTTTTCCTTTAAATACAAAGGATCTTTGATGTTTTTTTTGTCGAAAGAGGGCTCGACCACTCCGCTTTTAAGAGGAAGAATAAAATGATATTTGAGCTTTCTTTCTTTCGGAGAATAATGGATCCCGCTCAAATAGCGAGTAGTCAATTGAAATGCTGCATGCGGTAAAGGCAATTGGCTGAAAAAATTCGCTATTCTATCAAAAAAATTGGCCATTCTCTCATTCAACAAAAGTCACTTTGTTCAATTCTTTAAGGCTTGTTATTCCTCGGAGAACCTTCTCAATCCCCACTTCCCTCAAAAAAGTTATGCCCTCAGCTTTGGCTCTTTTTTTGACCTCAGAAAGAGGTTTTCTTTCCAGAATCATCTCCCGAATCATGTCAGAAAGTTCAAGCAGTTCAGCGATAGCTGTTCTTCCTTTATAACCAGTGAAGTTACACTCTGAACACCCCTGAGATTCATAAAAAATTTGGTCCTTAAAAACTTCTGCACTGAGTCCAGATTCGAGTAATAGGCGATCTTTATATTTAAGGGGAGTTTTGCATTTGGGGCAGAGGACTCTCACTAGCCTCTGGGCCAAAATGCAATTGAGAGCTGAAATGAAGCTATAAGGGTCGACTTGCATGTGGAGGAAGCGGCCGATGACATCAAAGACATTGTTGGCGTGAACTGTTGTGAAAACGAGGTGGCCAGTCAATGCCGATTGAATTGCAATCTGAGCTGTTTCTGGGTCCCTGATCTCGCCGACCATGATCTTGTCAGGGTCATGCCGTAAGATAGACCTCAAGCCACGGGCAAAAGTAAGACCTTTTTTCTCGTTCACCGGGATCTGGGTGATGCCCTCTATCTGGTACTCAACAGGATCTTCAATAGTGATGATTTTATCCTCAGGAGACTTGATCTCTGTCAATGCAGCGTAGAGTGTGGTTGTTTTCCCACTTCCTGTAGGCCCAGTCACTAGTACCATGCCATAGGGTTGGGTAATGTATCTTCGGAATTTTTTTAGAACTTCATCAGAAAACCCGAGCAATTCCATATTCAATTCAGATATGGCTTCAGTAATCATTTCTTTATCCAGAATTCTTATGACGGCATCCTCCCCATAGATGCTGGGCATGATGGAAACACGAAAATCTATAGTTTTATCTTTGATTTTGAGTCTGAATCGTCCATCCTGGGGAACTCTTCGTTCTGCGATATCAAGGTCAGACATGACTTTCACCCGGGAAATGATGGGCGACTGGAATTTCTTATCAATTGGCTCCATGGCTTCGCTCAAAACTCCATCGATCCGGTACTTGATGGTCACCCCTTCTTCTCGCGATTCGATATGGACGTCACTGGCCCTTTTCTGCACAGCCGTAAAAATTATGGTGTTGACCAGTTTGATAATCGACCCATCCTGATCAGCCAGCTTCTCAATAGAGATGACTTCCTCTTCTTCGCCTCCCTCCTTTTCCACAACCTGCATGATGAATCCTTCAGTGGCATCCTTGAGAACTTGAAGTGCTGTTTCACTTTTGCGCAGAGCCTCATGGATAGCCCGCTTTGAAGCAGCAAAAACCTGGACCTTCTTGTCTAAGAAAGATTCAATGGAGTCTATAGTGGCAATATCAGAGGGATCTGCAATGGCGATTTTGATAAAATCTTCATTCCCTTCTAAGGGAATGAAATTCAAGCGGTATAAAAAGTCGACAGGAAATGACTGAACGAGCTCCCGATTCAAGGGATAGGTTCCAAGATCGATGTAAGGCACATGGTATCTTTCAGCCAGCTTCTTTGTCTCCTTTTCCTCGGAGAGGAGAATTTTCTGAGATTCTTCTTTTTTCATTTTATCCCGCCACTCTGATGATATTAAAAATGGGCAAATAAACGGAGAGAAGCATCGCCGCCACAATGATTCCCACAAAGATGATGATGATCGGCTCAATCAATGAAACCAAAGAATCGATTTTTGCCTGAACTTTTTCATCATAGACATCAGCCACATCTTGGAGCATTCCTTCCAGATTTGCCGATGTCTCCCCTATCCGGATCATATCCAGAGATAGGGGTGTAAAAAATTCCGCTTTTGATAATGATTCTGATAAGCTTTCTCCGTTCTTTATGTACGCTGCTAAATTGCTCATTTTCTGGACAAGGAACTTATTGGGAACTGCCTGGGAGGAGATCGGAATGGCAGCAAGGAGGGAAATCCCTGCTTCAAGAAGAAGGCCAAGCGTCCGGCAAAAAAGGGAAATCCCCGTCTCTAGCCAAATCGTTCGGCCATAAGGAATCCGGAGTTTTATTCTGTCCAAGAAAACAAGGGCTCTCTCTCTTTTCCTCATCTGGAAGTAAGCGAAAAGAAGCAAAAGGACAAAAATGATTATAAAAAAAAGATGACTTCTCATAGTTATAGAGAAGGCCATAAGTCCACGGGTGATGGCTGGAAGATTTGCCTGGAAATCCAGATAAAAACCTGAAAAGCGAGGAAGGACAAAATTGATCAGAATTCCCATAAGAAAAAGAGCAAAGAAAAGGAGAAGGGTGGGATACATAAGGGCTGATCTTATTCTTGATTTAGTACGAGCAATCACTTTGGCATAATTGATGTAACGCCCTATAGTTCCCACTAAGTTTCCACTCTGTTCTCCTGCCAGAAGCGACGCTGTGTAGACTTTGGAGAATTTCTTTTCATAGGGGTTAAAAGCCTCCGAAAGGGATTTGCCTTGGCGGATTTCACTTTCAACCTTCATCAAGAGTTCCTTCAGATGAACATTTTTCACACGGCTGACGATCGTTTCCATACTCTTAAGTATGGGATAACCTGCTTTAATAAGTGCCATGAGCTCCTGGTTGAACATGATGAAATCCCGGTCTTTAATTTTCTTCTCAAAAGGAAAGGAAGGAAAAGCGAGTTTCTTCCAATCTCTTTTCACTGACAAAACACAGAATCCCTTTCGCTCAAAATATCTTCTGCATTCCTCAAAAGATGAAGCAAGCAGGGATTGGGTGAAGGCATGACCATCTTCTGAGGCTAACCGACAAAGAAAGTAAGGCATTTTTTAAGTTAATATTAAGTTATCATCTATTTTTTGTCAAACCAGAGGGAAAAAAGTTGACAAAGACAGAGGAAAGATTTATTTTAAAAAAATGAAAAGCAATATTCTTGGAGGCCTGGCACTTTTTCTCTTCCTCTCCTTGACACTTATCATTTCCTCCTCTTCAGAGCGCGCTTCGGCAGGACTTTTTTCTTCTCAAAACCGAGAGCCTATCCAGCAGAGCATCCCGATCAAAAAGCCCAAATACGATTACATGAGTACATTCTTGTCCAGGAACACAAAACCTTTGGGGTTAAAAGAAGACTTGGTTTTGAAGAAACTCCTGAAACAAGCCAGCATAAAATGGGCTATAAGGGCAGGAGCAAGACATATCTTGGATTGAGAAATCACAAATATATTTTTTGCTTGGATGATTCAATTTTTTGGATTTTCTCGAGAATTGAGATAAAATTGTTTCTATAAGCCAATATGAACAAGAAAATTTACTGGGCATTTCTACCCATTTCGGTCCTCCTGGTATTGGGAAGTCTGAACATTTATAAAAAAATTGTCTGGAGAGAGCCTACAGATGGCATTTTTTGGGAAGAAAAAGCAAGCGGCCTCACAGCCATAAAAGTCGAAGTCAACAGCCCCGGATATCTGGCGGGTATCAAAAAGGGGGATATCCTCTATTCCATCAATAACAACCTGACAAAAAACAAAATTGATATCACCAAAAACCTCTGGGTAGCGGGCCAGGCGAATCAAAAGGTTATTTATCAAATCAATCGCCAGGGAGAACTCATCTATCCATCCTTTTATTTAACTCAAAAGGGAGTCAATCTTATCTATTTTTACCTTGCCCTGATTGGATTCACCACTTTGATCATTGGCCTTATTGTCTTTTTCAATTCCAAGAAGCCCTTTTCCATGCCCTATGTTTATTTTTATCTCATTTCTTTTGCGCTCTATTCTTTTTACACTTTTTCTCCGACAGGCAAGCTGGATACCCTCGACAGCATATTTTACTGGCTTGATAAAATTGCATTTCTTGTCTTTCCTCCTTTATTGCTTCACTTTTTCCTCATCTTCCCCCAGCGAAAAAAATTCCTTAAAAATAAACCTTCTTCCCTTTATTTCTTGTATCTTCCAGGTTTAATCCTTTTTCTGGCAAAAATATCCTGCCATCTGCCCTATCTCAGGAATTCCGATGAGTCCTTGCTCCTTCGCATGTATGGAACATTGGAAAAATTGGACCTCCTCTATTTTGCCCTCTTCACAATTGCCACCTTAGTCATCATTTTTCAAAGCACCCTTAAACCTCCTAGCCTTCTGATCAAAAAACAACTCAAATGGATTGTCTATGGTCTTGGTTTTGGAATTATCCCTTTTGCTCTTTTCTATGTTGTTCCCTTCTTGATCGGGCAGGCGCCTTCCAGAGTGGCAGAACTCACTGTGCTTCTTCAGGCTCTGATTCCTTTAACTTTTGCCTACTCCATCTCTCGCTATAAACTCATGGATTTCGAGGTTCTCCTCAAAAAAGCTGCTACCCTGATTTTCTCTTACTTCGTCATCGCCTGCGTTTATGTGGTCGTCAGCTCCCAGACCAAAATTTTTTCTGAAAATAAACTCAATGCCTTAATTTTGGGAATCCTGGCCATTATTCTTGGAGCGACTCTCTTCTCTCCTTTAAAAAAACTTTTCCAATCTCTTCTTGACAGGGTTATCTATAAAAGAAGTTACAAGTATCGCAAAACCCTCTTGTTCATCAGCAAAGAGCTCAGCCGGGAAAGGAATCTTCAGAATCTCTCTCAATCCCTCTTAGAATTGATCGCCAATGCCCTCTCTCTTCAAATCCTTGCCCTCCTGCTTCCTATTGATAATGAAAGCAATTCCTTCCGTATCCTGAGATTTAAGGGAGATTTGCCTTCTCTGCCTGCACAGATTACCTTCGACCCCCAGCTTTACCAAAATTTAAAGGAAAAGGATTTTCTTTCCTTTTATTCATTCACCGAAAAGAAAGAACTCCAAAAAAAATTTGAAGAATTTTCTGCCTTCGGCTTCTACCAGTTCCTGCCTCTCAAAGTTGAAGATAAGCTTATCGGTTGCCTGGGAATGGGGAAAAAAGTCGATAACACTTTCCTTAACAGCGAAGACTGGGAACTTCTGACAACTATCTCTTACCCAGTGGCTCTCGCCTTAGAGAATGCCTACCTCTACAACCAAGCGAGCATCAAAGCTCAGGAGCTGGAAAGGCTTAAAGACTACAGTGAAAACATCATTGAAAGCCTAACTGTGGGAGTGGCTGTCTTGGACCAGAAAGGAAGAATCATCGGTTGGAATCGGGTTCTGAAAGAAACCTTTTCTAAGAAAAAAGAAGAAGTTCTGGGTAAAAGTTTGTTTGATGTCTTAGGAAAAAAGAATTTTTCAGTCATTTTTCCTTCAGATACCCAACAAGATCTCCACCTCCTCAGTGAGATTGCACTGGAAATTCGTCTTGGAGAAAAGAAAATCTTTGATATTGCCAAGACTCCTCTTCTAGACAACAAAATGAACCCTTACGGAACAATCGTCGTTTTTGAAGACATTACAGAAAGAATCCGCCTTCAGCAGCAACTCCTTACTTCAGAAAAACTCGCTTCCATCGGACTCCTCTCCGCAGGTGTTGCCCACGAAATAAACACTCCCTTGACAGGAATTTCTAGCTACATCCAGATCCTGCAGAAAAAACTGACTGATTCTTATTACTCCCAAATTCTGGAAAAGATTGAAGCCCAAACAGAAAGAGTTGCCAGAATCATCAAAAATCTCCTCAACTTTTCTCGCAACCCCTCAGACTTTTCCTTCCACCGGGTCAACGTGTGTGAAAGTCTTCAAGAGATTATTTCCCTCATAGATTACAAACTGAAAACGATGAACATAAAATTAGAATTGAACCTTTCCCCTCTCAAACCTATTTGGGCCCAAGGAGAAAGGCTCCAGCAAGTTTTTATCAACATCATCCTAAATGCCATCGATGCCATGCCCAAAGGCGGAATCCTTAAAATTGATGTCTCGCAACTGAATAACGAAGCCATCATCAAGATAGCGGATACAGGAACTGGAATAAAGAATCAACACCTAACCCATATCTTTGACCCCTTCTTTACGACCAAGGGTATTGGAAAAGGCACTGGCCTTGGGCTTTCCATCAGCTATGCTATCATTAAAGAACATGAAGGTCACATTGATGTGGAAAGCGAAGTCGGAAACGGTTCTTGTTTCATGATTTCTCTTCCCATGGACTTAGACATCAGAAAAATGAATAATAAGTCTTCTCTTTCTCAGAACTAAGAAAATGGTTTCAAAAGGAATTGTTCACATTATCGACGACGAACCCATTATTCATGAAGTTATGGGCCAGCTCCTGACGACTGAAGGATATGAAGTGGAAGTCTCTTCTTCTGGAGAAAAAGCTGTGCAGAAGCACTCATCCCAAGCCTTTGATTTGACTCTTTTGGATCTTCTCATGCCGGGAATGGATGGAATAGATACCCTTAAAGCCATAAAAAAGATCGATCCTCAGGCCCTCATCATCATTATCACAGCTTATGCTTCAGTGGAATCAGCAATTGCTGCCATGAAAATTGGAGCCTTTGACTATATTCAAAAGCCCTTTAAGCACGATGAGCTGCTTTTGACCATTAAAAGAGCCCTCGAACACAAAAGACTCCGAGAAGAAAACATCCGCTTGAAAGATGAACTCAAGAGGAAATTCAGTTTTGAAAATATCATCGGAAAAAGCAAAGTCATCGAAAATATCTTCGAGTTAATAAAGGCCGCAGCTCCCACCCGGAGTACAATCTTGCTTGCGGGAGAAAGTGGAACAGGCAAAGAACTGGTCGCCAGAGCCATCCATCAAAACAGCGACCGGGCAAGCTTTCCCTTCATTATCGTCAATAGCGGCTCTCTTCCCCCAGATCTCTTAGAAAGTCACCTCTTTGGTCATGTCAAAGGTGCCTTCACTGGAGCCACAAGCCAAAAAAAAGGATTGTTTGAAGCAGCTGATAAAGGAAGTATTTTCTTTGATGAGATATCCTGCCTGATCCTGGAAACTCAGGCCAAACTCTTAAGAGTCATGCAGGATCGAGAGTTCATGAGATTGGGGGGAACAAAAATAATCAAAGTTGATGTAAGGATTATAGCAGCGACGAACGCAGATCTGGAAGAACTCATCAAACAAAAAACCTTCCGCAAAGATCTTTTCTATCGATTGAATGTCATTAAGATCGATCTACCCCCCTTGCGGGAGAGAAAAGAAGATATCCCCCTCCTGGTCAAGCATTTTATCGATCTTTATAGTAAGGAGAACAAAAAAGAAATCGAGGGAGTGACTGAAGATGTGATGGAAATTTTCGAAAACTACAATTGGCCTGGGAACATAAGAGAACTGGAGAATCTTATCGAGAGAGCCATCGTTCTGACAAAATCCAAACTCCTAACCAGAAATAGCCTGCCTGCTTTCTTCCTCACTTCTCAAGAGGAGAATAAGAATATTCTTGTCTCATCGGACAACGAGCTGAGTCTCAAGGAGCAGACTCAAATGGTCCAGAAAAAAATGATTCTTATGACTCTAAAGAAAACAAAGGGTGTTCAAAAAAAAGCAGCAAGAATTTTGGGAGTCAAGCCCACGACCTTGAATGAAATGATAAAAAGACTAAAGATAGATATGAATGCCTTATAGGGACATTCCTTCACCAAATAAAAATTCTCAAAATCCCTTCAAAAGCAAATTTAAAAAAACCTTCCTGGCACAGCTCTATCTGGATTTACTTTTACTTTTTCTGGCTTATTTTTTATCGGAAAAGCAAATTCTGAATTCCTTTCACTGACAATGACTTTTTCGATGGTTCTTTTGCCGTTCTCCCTCCATTCCAACCAAAGGGGAAAAAGGAATACCTCTTTCAGCTGGCCAATTCTAAATTTGAGGAGGTAGCCATCCTCCTTTTTTTCGATCGAATGAGTCACTTTGACTTCTGGAAGAAGATGAGAGTCGAACCAAGTCTTGAAGAAGAGCTTCAAATCTTTGCCTGAGACCTTTTCCATAGTTCTCATAAAATCATTAGTGCTAGCTGCGCCGTATTTATAGATGTTAAAAAATTCTCTCAAACAAGCAAAAAATGTCTCTTCTCCGAGAAGATCGAGAAGCATATTCAACGCCAAGGAGGCTTTGTTATAGACAATAGCCTGATAAGCTTCAAAATCCCAATAGCTGAGGCGAGAACCTAAAGTGATCGGGCCCCACTTTGATTTCTTCTCTGTCCATTGAGAAAAGCGTTTGAGAATATCTGAAAACACCCTCTCATTATGCCTCATCCTGAGGTACAAGACAGCTGAGAATTGAGCCAATCCCTCACTCAACCATTGATCGTGGTATGTAGCCCATGTGACTCCTTGCCCCCACCACTGGTGGGCAATTTCATGGGCAATAAAATATTCCTTCCAGCGAGAAAGGTCGATAGGGCTCTCCACATTGACAAGAGGCCTGCTATCACCAGCCCGAGGCAGCTCATTCAGAACAACAAATGCGGCAGGGCTGTGACCTCCACTTGTCGACCAGAGTCTCTGGATAATGCTCAACTTTTCATAGGGAAATGCCCCAAAACGGCTTTGATAAAATTGAAGAATATTCTTGGTTTCTTCATAAAGGGCTTTACTTTGAAGAAGAACATCGGCTGAAGCAAAGACTTGAACAGGCAAGGGGTCAGAGTCTTCTTTGATTTTATTGAATTTGCCAACGATAAAAGAAAGGGCCTTGACAGGATATCTAGTCTCAAAAATGCAGACAGAACTCCCCATTTTCTCTATTTCTACGACTTGTGGCATTCCATTCAATTTTCCCTGTTCTACGAGTTCTCCGTTAGAAACACAGGTATAATCGGGAGGAATGATGATTTTTAATCGAGCGGTAAAGCTATCTTCATTTGAGGGAGAGGGATACCAAGAAGCTGCCTGGCTTAAAAGATAGCTATCGTATTTATGTGGAACGCTGATGGTTGTATCACTGAATTGAAGTCCCGGGATGACATCTGAGGTTTCTTGAGGAAGCTCCAGTCTCCCCCGATAGAAGATTTCGATGGAATAAGATTTGCCTTTGCCTGGGGGATTGATAAAGTAGATATAGAGAATTTTTCTGAGCTTATCTTGGGTGTAAAAGAGTTCTCTTCCCTCCTCATCATAAATGCGAAGGATCTCAAGCATTGGGTTGAAGCTGAATTTGACTCCATCCAACAACCCAACCTGAGGGACGACTTCAATCTTTGCCTTTGCTGAGAGATAAGATTCTTTGGGGTTAAAATCCAAATCAATTTGATAATTTTCCACGTCAAACTTCGGGCTGAAGGCAATGTAAAATTTTCTCTTGCCATCCTCTTCCTGGGGTGAATAGAGATTGATAAAGCGCTTGCTAGTGCTGTTGTAAAGATTCACTTCTTCCTTAGCAAAGGGATAATAAATATAGGTCAAGTCTCCTGTTTTTTTTCCTTTAAATTCAAAGACAGCTTCATTCCCCTGAGGCAAGAAAGAAAGGAGCTCTCCGTTTAGGGAATTTTCAATGGTGAATGAACGAGGATAGTGCTTGGTGAATAATGAAAGAGCCTTATTTGTCTCTTGCTGAGACACGGGGATGTCTTTCTTATCTAATCCTTTATTGATCTTGACATTGCTTTGGAAAAAAGTATCAGAAAATCTGAGGAAGGCATATTCAAGCTTATCTTCAAGAAATCTATTCTTATAGATTAATTCCAGCTGGTGTTTCTCCTCGGAATTAGAGGGAGAAAAATAGAGATGACCTTTTCCTATGACCAAAAGGGCTGTTTTTAATCCAGGAATATTGTCATAAAAGAGAATGGCATCTCTGAAGGAGAGCTTAATATCCACATGTTCAATTTCTATGGACTCTACTCTTTCTATCCTCTCTGAGGGAATCTTGATTTTGTAAAGAACACCGACATATCCAGTCACATCTTTTTTCTTTATCTGCCATTGGCCACCTATCCTATCAAGCAACAGCTGCCAAACTTCGACAACGGCTGAATAAGAATTTTGATAAAGAACTTGAAAATAGAGCTTAGGCTCTCCCTCCGTCTGGATTCCTCTGTTGACTTTGTAAAAAGAGATTCTCTCCATCTGCAGTTTGTCAAGATAATTGGCAATGAACTCTTTTTCTTCATTGCGGATTTCGGGAGAGAAGGCATTGAGATAAGAATTAATATCCTTTGCCTCTAAGAATTTTTGAATTTGAGATATAAAATCTTCAATAGCCTGCTCTTTAGCAGAGAGCCGGGGGAGTGTAGAGAGAAAGACGACGAGTAGACAAATAAAGATGATACAAAATTTCCTATTCACTGAGATATTATATCAAAAAAGAAAACTTTTTTCTTACCCTCATCAATGAACCTTCAGACTGAATTAGAAGCATTTTTTGTGCCAATGGAGAAAAGCAAGGCTCTTTCAAGGACTTCTGTTTAAACGGAATTTTTTGACCGACGCAAAGAAAAAAATGTTTACAAATTGTAAAAAATATTTACTTCTTCAGTTTTCGGCCTAAGATATCCTCCACATCCGCAACTTTTCCTTCAATCCTCCCTTTCGCCTTCGCTCTATCATCAATGGTGATAAATGTCATGACCCGATTGGAATACTGCCTCATCTTGAAATGACATTCCTTAATTAACTCAAGGATATCATCCCATTCCCCTTCAACAATGGTTCCCATGGCTGTTAGCTTGTAAGGGAGGCCACTCGCATCAGCGACATCCACGACTTTGGCCACCAACTCAGCCAGCGATTCTCCTTTTCCTATGGGGACAATGCTAAATTCTACAATCATTCCTTTTTCGTATTCCCTTTCGTATTGACCTTTTTAAAATCTTCTTCCCAGGTGACAAAGCTATGATAGTAGATAGAATCACCCTCATCAATTCCTCTGGTAATTTCTGTGATATGAGAAGTCGAAGCACCAAAAGCCTCAACGGCAAAGACGACTGCTTTTTCAGGGTCGATATTGTTTCCACAGGTATAGATGTCCAGAGCGCCATATCCCAACTCTGGCCAGGTGTGAGTTGAGATGTGGGACTCAGAAATAACGATAACTCCACTCACTCCTTTTGGAGGAAATTTGCTAAAAGAAATGGACCAAACCTGAGCTCCAGCAATCTCCGCAGCTTTAACCAAAATCTGCTGGACTTTCTCAACACTGCCGATAATTTTCGGGTCACAGCCAGAAGCTTCAACAATATAATGATGGCCTATGGATTCATGTATTTTCTTGGCCATTTTTCCTCTCCTTTTTGAATTCAATTATGGCAGATTCACAAGCTCTGTCAAGAACTCTTTTTGCAAGTCCACTAAAGAAACACTCTCTTTTCTTCTTTGACCACATTTAAGACAAGGTGGGTCACTGTTCTGTCCACATAGGGCAGGGAAAGCAACTTTTTTATAAACCTGTTCAGGTCATCCCGGCCTTTAAAAAAGGCGATGATGAAAGAATCCCATTCTCCTGTGATATCATAGACAGCAGCGACCTGCGGATCTTTGGAAATCTTCCTCTGCGTCTCCAGCAGTTTTCCCTGGGAGATGCGAAGAGCAATAATGGCAATAAGGTCAAAGCCAAAATATTCTGCATTGATGACTGGTATATATCCTTTTATGGCTCCCAAATTTTCTAGCTTTTTCACCTTGTTGATGACAGCAGTGGCTGATGTGCCAACTTCCTTGGCAATCTCTCGAAAACTCTTGCGGGCATTCTGGTTCATGACCCGAATTATCTTTTTATCAAGCTCATCAATCATCGATCTCCTCCTTTAGTTTGTCTAATTTATGCAAAATAAATAATTCATATGTTAAATATTTCAAAATATATATTGACAAATAAACATTATTTGATATAAATATAAAACTAATGTTAATTTCAGCTAATTTTTTTAGTTCCTTCATAAATAATAAGATATTGCTGTCTGTGAGTCAAGGGAAAAGAAACTTAAAAGACAGAATTCAGTCAACCATCATCCAAAAAAGGAGGTTTAAGAATGGATAAACTCTCGAAAAGCAAGTCCAAAACAGAGGAAGAAGTCTTGAATGTTGTCCTTAGCGCTTCCAATAGAATTGAATTTGTGCGTGTCATCTTTCCCGATATCCTGGGAAGACCAATGGATTTTGCTTTTCCCAAGGATGAGCTGGAGAAAGCCTTTCGAGAGGGCAAGGGTTTTGATGGCTCCTCGGTAGAAGGCTTTGTCCGCATAGAAGAGAGTGATCTCGTCATCAAGCCTGATGCCTCTACCTTCAGGGTTCTTCCCTGGGAATACAAAGGCTTTTCAGATGAGACAAAGTGGCGAGAAGCAATTATGTTTGGTGATATTCTGACTCCAGAGGGAGAGCATTATCAGGGCGATACGCGCTATGTCCTTAAAAAGGCCTTAGAAAAAGGAAGACAAGAATTGGACATAGAAGATTTCAAAGTTGGGCCTGAACTTGAATTTTTCATTTTCGAAAGTCATAAAGAAGCTGTCCCCACTGATGAAGGAGGGTATTTTTTTAGTGGCCATTATGGAGAGATTCGGAAAGAAATTCAGCTCTTGCTGAGGAAAATGGGAATTAAGTCAGAATACGACCATCACGAAGTGGCTCATGGCCAGCATGAAATTGATCTCGAGTATCAGAGCGCTCTGGAAATGGCGGATACCTGCATGATTTTCCGGTACATGGTGAAAAAGGTCGCTCGGATGCATAATCTCTACGCGACTTTTATGCCAAAGCCTTTAAATGGCCAGAATGGAAGCGGCATGCATGTTCATCAATCCCTCTGGAAAAAGGGGAAAAATATATTCTTTGAAAAAAAGGATAAATACCATCTTTCAGAAATAGCTCGCCAGCATATGGCGGGATTAATGCTTCATGCCAGAGAAATTTCCGCTGTATGTAGCCAATGGATCAACTCTTACAAACGTCTGATTGAAGGCTACGAAGCTCCTGTTTATATTGCCTGGGGACAGAGAAACAGGTCCGCTTACATCCGAGTTCCTGAATACCAGCCTGGAAAGGAAAGTGCCACGAGGATCGAACTCAGATCTCCTGATCCCTCTTGTAACCTCTATTTGGCTTTTGCCGCGATGTTTATGGCAGGTCTGAGAGGCATTCAAAAAGGATATGAATTGCCAGATCCCGTAGAGGAGAACATTTATAAAATGAGTAATTCTAAGCAGAAAAAATTCGAGATCAAAACTCTTCCCCGAAATCTGGAAGAAGCCATCAAAATCATGGAAAAAAGTGCGCTCGTCAAAGAAACCTTGGGAGACCATATCTTCTCTAAATTCTTGGTTAACAAGTGCTGTGAGATTGAAGAATACAATAAAAATGTCTCCAAGGAGTTTGACAAACAAGTCAGCGATTACGAAATCAAAAAGTATATGCCCTTTCTTTAAATAAAGCCTGCCCGGTTAAAAACGCAAACTGGGTCACTAGCTTTTATCTAGTCTTCACCTGACTTTAGAAAAAGTTCTCTCAGGCTGGGTTGACTTTAAAATTTCCGCTGTGATAGAAGGAGGAAGAGGAAGCTTTTTAAAGACAGGGTCTTTTTTGTGGGAGAGGATGGCGAGCTGAAGGAATTCTTTACATGGGTCGATTCCAACAGCGGTTCTCTCCCCATGCTTAGCTTCTTTTCCTTCTCTGAGCATTTACACCTCCTTTTAAGGTTACTTTCCTGGCGGCATACGCGTATTTAAACATGAAAATGCTTTATCCTATGGGCCATCCCAGGAAAGGGAAAGACAGAGCGGTAAACAGCACAAGTCCTTTTTAGGAAAAATTGTGCAAACCTTGCTCTGCCTTCCCCATTGTATCAAAGAGAAAAATAAAAATAACATACGCCAAACTATGCCCAAAAATTGTGGAAACCGCATATCTTTGCTTCGTATTGACAATCCACAAGAAATGGGTAAAATTTAATGTGTATAAATATTATACATTATTTATGAATGTGTAATGAAAACAGAGCAAAAGAAATATAGAGTTCTCAAAAAAAATTTTATTATTTTATTTCTTTTTTTATCTTTAATTCCACTATTCACCGTTTCGTTGATTTCCTATTTCAGTTTCAAAAACTCCCTTCATAATACTATTTCAACCCACCTTTTTGAGATAGCTAAAAATAAAGGAATTGCGCTTCAAAAATGGTTGTTCGAACGCCATACAGATGCAGAAGTTTTTGCCCAGTCGCCCACAATAGTTGAATCAGTGAACACTATAATAAATCTAAAAAATGATTTTATTACTAAAAAGAAATATTCCTTTATTGCAAAAAAATATCTCCAGCTGGTAAAGAATAAATATGATAGTTATGATGAAATTTATATTTTAGATAAAAATGGTCAAATGCTTATCACTACTGAAAAAATGGAAAATATTGAGGTGAATAGAGATTATTTTCGTGAAGCAATAAACGGAAGAATTTTCAATACAAATATATTCCTGTCTCCAATTGCTCATAGACCAACCATGGTTGTCTCAGCTCCAATCAGAAATTCTAAGGAAGAGATAATTGGAGTATTAGTTGAAAGAATCAAATTAGACACTATTAATAAATTAATGAGAGATATTGAAATCGGGAAAACAGGTGAAAGTTATCTGGTTAACAAGGAGGGTTATTTTCTTACAGAATCAAAATTTGAACCCGGCTCTACCCTAAAAAAGAAAATATCTACTCATGGAACACAAGAATGCAAAAAAGGAAAGAGTGGCGTAGGAGAATATATTGATTATCGAGATAAAAAGGTCCTAGGTGCTTATTTCTGGATACCGAAGATGGAATGGTCCTTACTGGTTGAACAGGATAGTTCTGAAGCATTTCAAAAAATACAATATTTAAAAAACATAATATTTGCTATCGGTTTAATAACAATTTTACTTATTTTTGCTTTCACCATTTTAGCTTCTGGGAAAATTGTTAAGATGTTAAAGGGATATGACCAAGAACTTAAAAAACAACAGAAACAAATAATGAGAGCTGAGAAATTAGCCGCTATTGGCCAATTGGCTGCTGGTGTAGCTCATGAGATAAATAATCCTTTGGGAGGGATTTCAAACTGTATAAAGCTTATTTCAAATAAGATAAATAAGCCTAATCCAAAACCAAAAGATTTTAAGGATTCAATTAGGTATCTACGGACTTCTGAACAAGAATTGAATCGCTGCATTGGGATTGTTCGGAATTTTCTTGCTTTTTCAAGACGACCAAGTTTCAACCCTGTTTTGACAAATATTAACACTGTTATCCTAGAATTAATAGCTCTAACAGAGCCTCAAGCAAGTGTGCAGAATATTTTGATAACCAAGGAATTAGATTCTGATTTACCTCAAGTAAAGGTTGACGCCCAACAGCTCCATCAAGCTTTAATGAACATAATTTTAAATTCATTAGAAGCCATGCCAAAAGGAGGAAAATTAAAAGTGAGTTCTGTATATGATCAAAGAGATGAAGCTATTAAAATAGAAATTACTGATACTGGCTACGGAATTTCAGAAGATAATTTGCCTTATTTATTTGATCCATTTTTTAGTTCTAAGCCAGAAGGAAAAGGGACAGGTTTAGGATTATCTATTGTCTATGAAGTTATAGATGAACATAATGGAAGCATAGAAGTGAAGAGTGAAGTCAATAAGGGAACAACTTTCATCGTCAAATTACCCATTCATAAGGAAATATAAATGTCTAAAAAAATTAAAATCATAGTTGTAGATGATGAAGCTGTCATGAGGGATACTATGTCCGATTGGTTAGAGGAAAAAGGATATAATGTCGTATCCGTTTGTAGTGGGATGGAAGCTATTGAAAAAGTAAAGACAGAGTCTTTCAATGTCGCTTTTGTGGATATGAAAATGCCAGGATTAGATGGAATAGAAGTTCTTCGAGCTATGAAAAGAATAAATCCTGAAACATCTGTCATCATTATGACTGCCTACGCAACTATAGAAACAGCTATTAGAGCTATGAAGGAAGGGGCTTATAATTATTTAGTTAAGCCATTTTCATTGGATGAGGTCGAATTGATAGTAAAAACGATAGTAGAATACCAAGAATTACTGGCTGAAAACATTTTGTTGCGACAACAGTTAGAAGAAAAATACAGTTTAAAGAACATAATTGGTAAAAGTCAACAAATGAAAGAAGTTTTTGAATTAGTAGAAAACACAGCTGGTAGCAATTCCACAGTATTAATTCAAGGCGCAAGCGGAACGGGTAAGGAAGTCATTGCTCGGCTCATTCATCTAAAAAGTCACCGCCGGAATAAACCTTTCATTGCTGCTAATTGTGCTGCTATCCCTAGGGAACTGTTAGAAAGTGAATTATTTGGGCATGAAAAAGGAGCTTTTACTGGAGCTACATATACCAAAAAAGGACGATTTGAATTAGCCAATGGAGGAACACTTTTTCTCGATGAAGTTGGAGAAATGAGCCTTAATGCCCAAATTCATCTATTGCGAGTTCTTCAAGAAAGAGAATTTAGAAGGGTTGGAGGTACAGAATTAATAAAAATCGATGTTCGAATTATCGCATCCAGTAACAAAAATTTAGAACAAGCAGTTAAAGAGGAAACTTTCAGAGAGGATCTATTTTATCGCTTAAATGTAATCACGATATATCTTCCCAAGTTAAAAGAAAGAAAAGAAGATATACCCCTTTTAGTTGATAATTTCTTGACTAAGTACGGCTTAGAATCAGGAAGAAGCAAAAAATCCATGTCTCAAGAAGCACTGGATTTGCTGATGAAATATGACTGGCCCGGAAACATTAGAGAATTAGAAAATGTAATTGAACGATTAGTTATTTTATGTAAGGACAAAGTTATCAGACCTGAATATTTACCCCAAAATATCAAAAAAGAGCCAAAAGAAGCGCTAAGTATTTTTATTCCTAATAAACCATTAGAAGAGATCGAAAAACAATATATTTATGAAGTGCTAAAAGAAAACAATTGGAATAAAAGCAAAAGTGCTAAGATCTTAGGAATAGAACGAATGACTCTTTATAAAAAGATTAATAAATATAATTTGAAAATACCTGGGTCGTTTTAAAAATTTTCTAACTATTAAATGTCATAACAAAGCCCCTTCCGGTACCTTTCCACCCGGCCAAAACAAGCTCACCAAAAAAAGCAAATCCTTGGAATAAAAATTCAACTGTATAATAATTATACAGTAACGAGCTATTTTTGAATAAATATTATACATTTTCATTTGAAGTTAAATTCATCTTGAAGAACTATCTAAAAATTTATTTAATTGTAACTATATTAAATTCAATAAAATAAAATACTTTTCCTTCAGTTATTTCTATTTAATCCACAACTGGCACTTCTTTTGCACTCATAAATAATGTTTTGAGCATAAAAAAAATGAAGTGCCCCTTCTATGAAGAAGCAAGAATGAGATATTGCAAGGCATTCGAGAAGAAAATAATGATTCCTAGTCGGTCAGGTAAAGAAAAATATTGCACTTGTAAAGATTATCTTAAGTGTCCTGTTTATTTAGAGCGCATTACAAAGAAGAAAAAATGATTCTGGAATATATATTTTCCTTCGTAATAAATGGCATTTTGCCATGTTCTCTAGGAAGAAGATCCTTTTTATCAAATTCATTTATAAAGGAGGCTTTTTGGTCAAATAATTCAAAAAAGGAATAGAGAATCAAAATATGGGAGCATATCAATGCAGTCTTATTATTCTAAAATTGAATCATTAATAAAGAAACATGGTTCTGAAAGAAAGGCCTTATTAGTTATTTTACGGGATATTCAGGCCGAATACAATTACTTACCTCAAGAGGCACTGATTTTAGTTTCTGAATCCCTTAATATTCCATTAATTGATACTGTTGGTGTCGCAACTTTTTATAGGGCTTTTAGCTTAAAGCCAAGGGGTAAGTATACTGTTACTGTTTGTCTTGGCACTGCATGTCATGTTAGGGGCGCACCTAAAGTCTTAGAGGAATTCGAAAGGAAGCTGAACATAACGGCAGGTCACACTACTGAAGACAAAGAATTTTCTTTAGAAACAGTAAATTGCTTTGGATGTTGTGCTATAGGACCTGTTGTAGTTGTTGATGGTAATTATTATGCTCAGACAAACATTAGAAAAGTTGATTCAATCTTGAAGAAATATAGAAAAAAAAAGGAACGATGAAAATGAAAAAGATACAAAATCCAAAAGATTTAGGTAAATTCCCTGCGGTCTCTATCGATACATTCATAGATGAAATAAAAAAGCAAAAAGTGTCTAAAAAAATTCAGATTGCTATCTCGAATGGAACATGCGGACAAGCCCGTGAATCTGAAAAAATTGTTCAGGCTTTTCGAAGAGAAATTAAAAAGCATAATCTCCAGGATAAAGTTGAGATAAGAGCTACAGGTTGTCACGGCTTTTGTGAAGTCGAACCTAATATTATTATTTATCCTGAAGGAATTTTTTACCAAAGGCTTAAGCCACAAGATGTTAAAGCAATAATTTCAGAAACAGTTCTTAATAAAAAAATTATTGGTGATTTTCTTTACATCGATCCCATTACTAATAAAAAAATCGCTTATGAAAAAGAAATTCCTTTTTATATCAAGCAACAGCGAATTGTTTCAGGCAATAATGCATATGTTGACCCAACTCAAATAGATGATTATTTGGCTATTGGAGGATATAAAGCCTTAAGCAAAGTTTTATCTGAGAAAACTCCCAATCAAGTTATTGACATTGTTAAAAAATCAGGTTTGAGGGGAAGAGGAGGAGCAGGGTTTCCTACAGGTGATAAATGGGAATTATGTAGGAAGGCGAATGCTGATTTTAAATTTATAATTTGTAACGCTGATGAGGGAGACCCTGGGGCTTACATGGATAGAAGCTTATTAGAGGGTAATCCTCACTGTGTGTTAGAGGGGATGATAATCGGAGCTTACGCCATCGGAGCCAGTCAAGGATATATTTATGTTCGAGATGAATATCCTTTAGCCGTCAAGCACATAACTATTGCCATTGAACAAGCCAGAAAATATGGGTTGCTTGGGAAGAACATACTATGTTTTGATTTTGATTTCGATGTTATTATCAGTAAAGGTGAGGGAGCATTTGTTTGCGGGGAAGAAACTGCTCTGATTGCTTCTATTGAGGGTAGAAGAGGTGAGCCCCGACAAAGGCCACCTTATCCAACTCAAAAAGGGTTATGGGGAAAGCCCACTAATATCAACAATATTGAGACCTGGGCTAATGTTCCATTAATAATAAATAAAGGAGCAGAATGGTTTTCAAAAATTGGAACCAATGGAAGCAAAGGAACAAAAATATTTTCCTTGGTTGGAAAAATAAATAATACCGGACTGGTTGAGGTTCCTATGGGAATGACCCTTCGTGAAATTATATATGAAATTGGAGGAGGCATTCCGGAAGGAAAAGAATTCAAGGCAATTCAAACTGGGGGGCCTTCAGGTGGATGCATGCCAAAGGAGTTGTTAGATTTACCAATTGATTACGAAAGTATGACTGAAGCGGGTTCAATAATGGGTTCTGGTGGAATGATTGTTATGGATGAATATACCTGTATGGTTGATGTAGCTAAATATTTTCTTAATTTTCTCCGTGATGAGTCTTGTGGAAAGTGTCTTTCCTGTCGAGAAGGAACTCAGAGAATGTGGGAAATTGTAAAGGATATTTCAGAAGGAAAAGGAAAAAAAGGAGATATTGAACTGATTGAAGAATTAGGTAGAGCAGTCAGAGATGCCTCTATGTGTGGTCTTGGGCAAACCGCTCCAAATCCAGTTCTTTCTACTCTCAGATATTTCAGAGAGGAATATGAAACTCATATCAAAGATAAAAAATGCCCAGCCAGAGTTTGCAAAGAATTAATTCAATATTTTATTGATGAGGAAAAATGTACAGGCTGTATGGCTTGCATAAAACCTTGTCCCCAAGGAGCTATTACTGGAAAATTAAAAAAATTACATACATTGGATCAAAGTAAATGCATCAAATGCGGAGCTTGTTATGAAACATGCAGATTTGATGCAATAGTAATTATGTGACTCTTCTCTGTCATCTGTCTTTAATCTATGTAGCCTAACTCTTTTAATTGGTTTTGGATTATCTTAAGATCTTCTGGCGTTAGCTCTGATTAACGCACATAGCAAATAAGGCTCTTTCCTTGTCATTTTGGGCCATTTTCCCATTTCCCAATTCCCTGATTACCCAGGGAGACCCATATGCCCCATAGGAAAATTTTGAACTCAATAATCTCCTCTTAAATTTGCAATATTTCGAAAGCATTTGAAGGTCTTAAAACTAAAGAGAGTAAAGCATTTCAGTAGGCTCCTGTTGGTGGTATTATTTGGGCATCTTTTGGAGCATTTTTTGGAGCACTTGCAGGGAAAGATGAAATAATCAGAATTGAAGGCATGTCAAAACAAGAAATTGAGCAGGTCTTAAAAAAACTACGCTCTAAAGCTCGAATTCCTGAATAGAAATGACTTTAGAAAAATTCTTGACAAGCATAAATTATATTTGTTATAAAAATGAGTCAATTTAATGATCTTATAATTTATTTATATTTTTAGGTTAAGAAGAGGAGTTATAAATTTTTGACTTAAGCTATTATCTTATTCCCTTAATTCATAAAAAGCTTCAACAAAAAGTAAAAAACCTTTGGATTTTCTTTATTAGACTCAAATTTTTTCCAAGACTATCAAAAGAGCAACATTCTGTCATTAGGACTATAATTTAATCTGGAGGGAAACGAGTGGAGGCAGAGAATCTGAAAGTTAACCAAGTCATAGAAAAACATCATAGAGAAAAAAAAGAGCTGATAGCCATCTTACAGGATATTCAAGCCGAATATAACTATCTTCCTCAAGAATCATTGAAACTTGTGGCAAAATCTCTGAGGGTTCCTCTTATTGACATCATCGGATTGGCCACATTTTACCGTGCTTTCAGCCTGAAACGTCGAGGCAAACATCTCGTAACTGCTTGTCTGGGAACAGCCTGTCATGTAAGAGGTGCCCCAATGATTTTGGACGAATTCAAAAGAAAGCTTAATATACAAGTGGGAGAAACAACCAAGGATAATTTATTTACATTAGAAACTGTAAATTGTTTAGGTGCCTGTGCTTTAGGTCCTATTGCTGTGATTGACAATAATTATTTCGGGCAAATGAAAATAAGAAAAGTAGATAAACTCATTAAAAAATTCAGTTCTGATAAGAGGAGTAGGTCTGAATAATGAAAGAAAAAATAAAAATTAAAAAATTGGAAAAGATAAGAAGCGAAATCTCCAGAGAAAGAAAAATAAATAAAACCTGTATTACTATCTGTGGAGGAACAGGTTGTCATGCTTACGGTTGTATAAAAGTGGCTCAAACTTTTGTGGATGAAATCAAAAAACAAAATCTTCAAGAAATAGCCGAAGTCAGAACTACTGGATGCCATGGCTTCTGTGAAAGAGGACCAATTGTGGTTATTCAACCTGATGGAATTTTTTATCAAAGGATCCAACTTAAAGACATAAAAGAAGTCATCTCTGAAACAATAATAAATAAAAAAATAATAGAAAGACTTCTGTATATAGATCTCAAAACAGAGGAAAAAATTATCTACGAAAATCAAGTTCCTTTTTATAAAAAGCAAAAACGCATTATTTTTGGAAATAATGGCTTTATAGACCCCACTGAAATTAAAGATTATTTAGCGGTAAATGGCTATTCAGCCTTAGCTAGCGTCCTGGAAAGCATGACTCCGCAAGAAGTGATTGAAGAAATAAAAAAATCTGGATTAAGAGGGCGTGGAGGAGCAGGATTCCATACAGGATTGAAATGGGAAATTACTTCAAAATCTCCTGGTGAAATTAAATACATAGTGTGCAACTGCGATGAAGGCGATCCAGGGGCCTATATGGATAGAAGCTTATTAGAAGGAAATCCCCATAGTGTTATCGAAGGCATGATTATAGGAGCTTATGCAATAGGAGCAAAAGAGGGCTTCATTTATGTTCGCGATGAATATCCTCTTGCTGTAGAGAATATTACCATTGCTATAGAACAAGCCAGGGAATACAACCTTCTTGGAAAAAATATCCTTGGGACTAATTTCAGTTTTGATATTTTTATTTCTAAAGGAGCTGGGGCTTTCGTTTCAGGGGAAGAATCAGCTTTATTGGCTTGTATTGAAGGGAAAATAGGAATACCAAAACAAAGACCTCCTTACCCGGCCCAAAGGGGACTTTGGGGAAAACCAACGAATATTAATAACGTTGAGACTTGGGCTAATGTGCCTATAATTATAAATAAGGGCGCTTCCTGGTACTCCCAAATCGGTACAAAAGGAAGCAAAGGAACTAAGATATTTTCTTTAGTTGGAAAAATTAATAATACTGGCTTAGTGGAAGTTCCCATGGGAATGACTCTGAGAGAAATTATCTTCGATATCGGAGGAGGAATTCCAGGAGAGAGAGAATTCAAAGCAGTCCAGACAGGAGGACCTTCTGGGGGATGTATTCCTAAAGAGATGATTGACCTGCCCATAGATTACGAAAGCTTGACTCAAGCAGGTTCGATGATGGGATCAGGCGGAATGATCGTCATGGATGAAAATACCTGCATGGTTGATGTGGCCAAATATTTTTTAAACTTTCTCCGCGATGAATCTTGCGGCAAGTGTCTTTCCTGCCGTGAAGGAACCCAGCGCATGTGGGAAATAGTTACTGACATCTCTGAAGGAAAAGGGAAAAAAGGAGACATCGAACTTCTAGAAGCCTTGGCCGAAGCTACAAGGGATGCATCCATGTGCGGGCTAGGGCAAACAGCAGCCAATCCGGTTCTTTCAACAATTAGATATTTCAGAGACGAATTCGAAATACATATTAAGGAGAAAAAATGCCCTGCAGGTGTTTGTATCAACTTGATTCATTATTCTATTTCAAAAGAGTTTTGCACTGGCTGCATGGCCTGTCTTAAAGTCTGTCCTCAGAATGCTATTTCTGGAGAATTAAAAGAACTTCATGTTATAGATCAAACAAAATGCATCAAATGCGGAGCTTGTTTTGAAACATGCAAATTTGATGCTATAAAAATCGAGTGAGGAAAAGATGGTAACATTAAAAATAAATGGTTTAGAAATCAAAACAGAGCAAGGATGGACTGTCTTAGATGCAGCCAAATTTTATGGGCTCGAAATTCCCACCCTTTGTTATCACGAAGGATTAAGCCCTTATGGAGGGTGTCGCTTATGCTTAGTAGAAATTGGAGAGGGGCAAAGAGCAAAATTAGTCTCCTCCTGCACTTACCCAGTGGAAGAAGGGCTTGTGGTCAGGACTGACACCAAAAGAGTGATCGAAGCGCGGCGGATGATGATTGAGCTCATGCTTTCCATCGCTCCCAACTCTAAAAAAGTCCAGGATCTGGCATCAAAATTTGGCGTTACCCAAGTCCGGTTCAAGATTCGCAATGAAGAGTGTATTCTCTGCGGCCTTTGCGTCCGGATGTGCGCCGAGCAAATGGATGGCCGGGCCATTGGCTTTCAACACCGAGGATACAGAAGAAAAATTTCAACCCCCTTTGACATTCGCTCTGAGGAATGCCGGCTCTGCGGAGGCTGTATCTATATCTGTCCTGCCTGCCAGTTAAGATGCCAAGGCCCGCAGCCAGATACTGCTATCTGCAATGCCTGCTTGACTATGGAACCAACTTGTCTTGATCACTATGAAGAGCTTCAGTGCTGGATGTACGATGCAGGCCGCTGCGGAACCTGTGTCCGAGAAAAGCCTGAAAAAACTCAAGACATCAAGCAATGAAGAATTATTATAAATTGCATATGCGAATCTACAACTGATGATATTAAGGAGGTAATCATTATGGCTTATACAAAACTCAACAGAAGTGCTGCAACCTTAACCAAGAACAGAACAGAGGGCTCGATCAGCCCCATTAGCGGAATGTGTGTCACCTGTGTCGACGGCTGTATCGGCATGTGTGAAATAGGAAAATCTGCCTACAGGGGGTCTGAAGTTCTCTATCCCCAGCCTTTTGGCATCATCACCGCGGCTTCTGAAAAAGAGTATCCAGTGGATCTCTCCCATTTCAGTATCATGGGAACAGCCGTTGGGGCTTATGGGGTAGAAGCTGATAGCGATAAGGCAACATTCCCCAAAGTGACAATCGAAACCCGCGTAGGAAGGGATAAAGGGATTAAATTAAGAGTTCCCTTTATTCTTTCTGGAATGGGTTCCACAAATGTGGCTAAACAGAACTGGGAAGGATTGGCGATTGGGACAGCCCTTTCAGGGACGATCCTCACCGTCGGCGAAAATGTCTGCGGCATGGATGATGAATCTGAAATCAAGAATGGAAAAATTGTCCGCTCCCCAGATATGGAGACACGGGTGAAACTCTTTAAAGATTGGCAAGAAGATGGCTACGGAACTGTCGCTGTCCAGGCTAATGTCGAAGACACTCGGCTTGGAGTCCATGAGTATGTGATCAATAAACTGGGAATAGAGGCTGTGGAATTAAAATGGGGCCAGGGAGCGAAAGACATTGGGGGAGAGGTCAAGATTAAAAGCCTTAAAAAAGCCCAAGAATTAAAGAAAAGAGGCTATATTGTCCTTCCCGATCCAGAAGACCCCAGCGTGATTGCGGCCTTTGAGCGAGGGAGCTTTAAAGAATTCGAAAGACACTCCCGATTGGGGATGGTTGAGGAAGAAAGCTTCATGAAGAGAGTTGAGGAACTCCGAAAAGCTGGAGCAAAATACGTCTTTCTCAAAACAGGAGCTTACAGACCCGCAGATCTGGCCCGGGCTGTGAAATTTTCTTCCATGGCCAAAATTGACCTTCTCACCGTTGATGGAGCTGGCGGTGGAACAGGCATGAGCCCCTGGAGGATGATGAATGAATGGGGTATTCCGAGTGTTGAAATCTGGTCTTTAACTTACAAATATGCCAACAAACTGGCAGAAAAGGGAGAGTATGTTCCTGACATTGCCTCAGGCGGGGGTATCACTTTTGAAGATCAAATTTTTAAGGCTCTTGCACTGGGTGCTCCCTATTTTAAAGCTGTCGGCATGGCCAGAGGTCCGATGGCTGCAGCAATGGTGGGAAAAACAATTGGCAAGCGGATAGGTGAAGGACAGATTCCTGTTTATGTCGAGCGTTTCGGAACAACGGCTGAAGAAATCTTTGTCACTGCGCCAGAATTAAAGAAAAAATACAAGGAAAGATTCAATGAAATTCCCACTGGTGCCATGGGTCTTTACACCTATTTTCACAGGCTTAGCCAAGGTTTGCGCCAGCTCATGGCTGGAAACCGGAAATTTGCCCTCAGCTATATCACTCGAGATGACATCGCTGCCCTGACTAAAGATGCAGCATACATAAGCGGTCTCTCTTACATTCTGGACGTCGATAAAGAGGAAGTCGAAAAGATACTCCAATAAACGGGGACAGGCACCTTTTTAATTGCTCCTCCCCTGAGTGCATTCTCATTTTTGCCCTATTCTCCCCAAATCACTGCTTCTATTATCGCTTTTTCCTTTACGAGTTCTGCCTGTTATGCTATAAATAGCTTTGGTTTAAAATGAGTTTTGTAACGACGATCATCGGCCTATTTGTTCTTCTCTTTGCAATAACAATCCACGAAGCATCTCATGGCTGGGCAGCCTATAAAATGGGAGATCTTACAGCCCATAGTATGGGAAGAATCACCCTTAATCCTTTAGCTCATATTGACCCCATAGGTACAGTTCTTTTGCCTCTTATCTTGGTTATCTTGGGAGCACCGCCTTTTGGCTGGGCTAAACCTGTTCCTGTCAACCCTTTTAATTTAAAGAATCCTCGCCGAGACAACCTCTGGATTTCAGCGGCTGGGCCAGCCTCAAACTTAGTTATCGCTGCCGCAGGGCTAGCCGCAATTGTTTTCCTTAAACTTCTCAGCCCCAATGTGGCTTACTTCCTCAGGACTTTCCTTCTGGGACGAGGAGGAATTCCTCGCGGTTTTTACCCTCTTGAAGGCCTAGCGTTAATCTTATTTTACGCGGTATTGATTAACACTTACTTGGCTGTTTTTAATCTTATTCCGGTTCCTCCCTTGGATGGAAGCGGAGTCCTGATGGGACTTCTTTCTGATGAGGCAGCTCAAAAATATGAGCGCATTCGACCCTTCGGCTTTCTCATTGTTTTGGTGTTGATATATCTAGGACTTTTGCAGATCATCATTCGACCCATAGAATATCTGATACTCACAATCATCATTATCTAAAAATGAGAGAAGAAAAAAATAAAAAAGTTGTGCTTAGCGGAGTGAGACCAACAGGGCCTCTCCATCTGGGCAACCTGGTTGGGGCAGTTCGAAACTGGCTTAAACTGCAGGATGATTACAAGTGTTTTTATTCTATTGTCACCTGGCACGCCTTGAGCTCTGAATACCAGAATTCTAAAGTTATCAAAGGCTACACCTTTGAAGTAGCTATGGACTTGCTGAGCATTGGAATAGATCCTGAAAAGAGCGTCCTATTTCTCCAATCAGAAGTCAAAGAGCATGCCGAGCTTCATCTCATCCTGTCTATGATTATTCCCCTTCCCTGGCTGGAAAGAGTGCCCACCTTTAAAGAAATGCAGAAAGAACTTCAAGATAGAGATATCAACACCTATGGTTTTTTTGGCTACCCTGTACTCCAAACAGCGGATATCATTATTTATAAGGCTGAGGTAGTGCCTGTCGGAGAAGACCAGGCTTATCACGTTGAATTGGCACGGGAGATAGCCCGCCGCTTCAATCGCCTCTTCGAACCCATTTTCCCTGAGCCCCAAATACTTCTTACAGAAGTTCCGCGCCTGGCAGGCACTGATGGCCGCAAAATGAGCAAGTCCTACGGCAATGCCATTTTTCTAAAAGACTCACCCGATATCATTCGACAAAAAATCGAAACAATGATGACAGATATAAGGCGAAAACGAAGAACCGACCCTGGGATTCCAGAGGATTGCCCTGTTTTCACTCTGCACAAAGCTTTTGTGGACAAAGAAAAGCAGAAAGAATTAGCTCTTGGCTGCCAGCGAGCCAGCATCGGCTGTCTAGAGTGCAAAAAGGTGGTCATCAAAAGTCTCATCCATCTTCTCACCCCTTATTGGGAAAAGAGGAAAAAATTCGAAGAAAAACCCCAGCTTGTCTGGGATATTCTTGAGGAAGGAAACAAAAAAGCACGGCGTGTTGCTCAAAAAACCATGGAAGAAGTAAGGGCTGCCCTCGGTTTTTAGCAAAGAGACAGATCATTTGAATTTTATGGATACATCAGAAAGCTACCAAGTCCGACTTGAAGCCTTTGAAGGTCCCCTTGATCTCCTTCTCTTTCTGATCAGAAAGAAAAAAATTGATATCCATGACATCCCCATCGCCATCATAACCAGGGAATACTTGGAATATCTGAATCATAAGGAAAGGATAAACCTGGACAGGGAAGCAGAATTTTTGCTCATGGCTTCGCTCCTTATCTACATCAAATCTCAACTGCTTCTTCCCCGGCAACAAGTCTCGCCTGAAGAAGAAGACCCCCGCCAGGTTCTGGTTGATCGCCTCCTGGAGTATCAAAAAGTTAAAGCTGCCTCCCTCATTCTCAAAGGAAAAGAACAGAGCCAATTGCAGAACTGGAAAAGAATCGGTCTCCCTTCCCTCCCATTCCGGGAAGAGTTGGATCTTGTAGAAGTTTCTGTGTTTTCACTGGCTGAGTCTTTCTTCACGCTCATAAAACGAAGAGAAAAAGAAGATTTTGAAATTATCAAAGGAAAAGACGTTTCTATTGAAAAGAAAATGAAGGAAATCTTGGCATTTCTGGAGGAGAATTCCTTCCTCGATTTTCTGGACTACATTGGCCAACAACCGACCCAAGAAGAAGCTCTTGTTTCCTTTTTTTGCCTCCTGGAGCTTATCAAAGCCCAGATGGTTGTAGCTCTCCAAGAGAGCCTTTTCCAATCGATTAAAGTCTGGCTCAGAAAAGACTTGAAATTCAAGAAAAGAAGATGAAAAGCCGCCTGAAAGAAATCATTGAATCTTTGATCTTCATCTCTCTTGAACCTCTCTCGCTAGAGAAAATAGAATCAGTTTTGGGAGAATACCCAGAGGAAGAAATAAAACAAGCAACCGAAGAACTTCTCACAAGCTACCAGTCAAACGAGAGAGGAATCCACATCATCCAAACAGGAGGAGGGTATCTTTTTTCGACAAAACCTGAGCACGATCCATGGGTCAGCCGTCTTCTTCAGATTGAAAGAAAAAACAAGCTCTCTTCTGCAGCCATTGAGACTCTATCAGCTATCGCCTATCATCAACCTATAACTCTATCTGAAATCTCTGCTTTAAGAGGAGTTGATTCAACTTACACTTTGAAAACTCTTCTCCAAAAAAAGCTGATCAAAATCGTGGGCAGGAAGAAAAGCCCTGGAAGGCCGCTTCTTTATCGAACTTCAGAGAAATTTTTGACTTATTTTGGCTTAAACAGCCTCAATGACCTTCCTTCTGAAGAAGAGATTTCAAAAATCCTGGAAGAAGAAAAAGAATGAAGAACATAAAATTGTCTCTTAGTTTATTCTTACTTCTTGTCTTCTCTTTCTCTTGTCAACCAAAAAGAATAAAAGCTCCAGAGCTTCCTCTTGACCGGCATCAACCCTTTAATTTTGTTGCCAAAAAAGGAATGGTTGTCGCTGCCCACCCCTTAGCTGCAGAAGCTGGCCTCCAGATGCTGAAGCAAGGGGGCAATGCAGTGGATTCCGCGATAACGACTGCCTTTGCTCTTAATGCGGCTGAACCTTTTGCCTCAGGAATCGGGGGCGGAGGGTTCATGGTTATCTATCTGGCCAGAGAAAAAAAAGTGACGGTTATCAATTTTCGGGAAAAAGCGCCTGGTCTAGCTTCGCCTCGGATGTTCGAAGATAAGGGGGAAACAAGCGAAGAGCTGAGAACAATTTCTGGCTTGGCGGTTGCCGTCCCAGGAGCTTTGGCTGGCTGGAATCATGCCCTGAAAAAATATGGAACCAGAAGCCTCTCGGATGTTGCCCAAAGGGCGATTGAAATTGCAGAGAAGGGATTTGTCGTCAGTCAAACTTTCAGCTCCATCAATAAAGAGGAATACGAAAAATTGGCCAAAAATGCAGGAGAGACAAGTTGTTATTTAAACAACGGCTTTCCCTATGAAGAGGGAGATCTCTTCCGAAATCCAGAATTAGCAAGGACTTTGAAGCTCATTGCCTCTAAAGGAATCGAAGAGTTCTACAAGGGCGAGATAGCAGCCAAGATCGTGGAAGCCGTGAATGCCAAGGGCGGAATCATGACCCTCAAAGATCTAGAATCTTATGAGCCGGAAGAGCAGAGTCCTTTGAAAGGGACATACAAAAATTTCACTCTTTATACCATCTTTCCTCCAGGTTCAGGCGGACTCCACCTTATCCAGCTTCTCAACATTGCTCGAAATTGGCCAGTGAAAAAGTGGGGTCATAATTCTCCTGCCTACATCCATCATATGAGCGAAGCTCTTCGTTTTATTTTTGCTGACCGTGATCACTATCTTGGTGACCCTGATTTTATTTCAATTCCTGTCGAGAAGCTTCTTTCAAAAGAATATGCCACTTTGATTGCATCCAAGATCAAGCCCGAAGAGATTCTCAATTCCTATCCCTATGGAAAATTTGACAAAACACAGGATAATAAAGAAAACACAACTCATATCTGTGTCATCGACAAAGATGGAAACATCGTCTCTCTGACTCAATCAATAAATCTCTTCTTCGGGTCAGCGATTGTCCCTGAAGGGACAGGCTTTCTTCTCAACGACCACATGGATGATTTCTCCTCAGATCCAAATTCTCCAAATGCGCCGCAATCTAACCGTCGGCCTGTGAGCTCCATGGCACCTCTCATCATGTTCGTAAAAGAAAAACCTTTCCTGGTTCTTGGTTCACCGGGAGGAACGAGAATCTTCCCCTCCCTTGCCCAGATCATCATCAACATCATTGATTTCGGCATGTCTCTTGATGAAGCCATAGAATCCCCTCGTTTTTTTTCCTATTCTTCGGAGGGAAAAGCACGCAGTATCTCTCTCGAATCGCGAATTCCTGAAATAACCATAAAAGCCCTCGAGCAAATTGGTCATAAAATCACAATCAAAGAACCCTTTGATAAATATTTTGGCGGAGCTCAGGCCATCCTGATTTCCCAAGGCAGAAAAATCATCTATGGAGGAGCTGACTCCAGGCGAGATGGCTATGGAGTAGGGTATTAGATTATATCAAGAGGCAAAGATAATGAAAAAAGCCGTTTTCGTAGCTTCCTTGTTTATCTTTCTTTTTAACCTCGAAGCATTTTCTCTTATAGAAGAAACTCCATTTATTTTTGAACAACCGCTTCTCATCACATCTGCAGGCCAGAGTGCTGAAGTTCAATTGGCTTCAGTCCTGGCGAAAAGGGCAGGATTGACTTATACCCTTTCAAAAATCGCTACTTCAAAAGATTTAGAAAATATAAAAACTCTTGTTCTCGTTTTAGGCACAAGCTTGAAAGGCCTTGGTGCAGCAGGATTGGATACAGCTAAAGAAAAAGCTAGGGTACTCCTCTTGCTTACAGAGGCTCAGAAAAAAAATATTCCTCTCCTCTGTCTTCACCTTGGCGGAGAATCAAGAAGAGGCCAGCTCACTGACGAGATGATCGAAGACTTTCTCCCTTTTGCCAAAATGGCTATCGTGGTTAAATCAGGGAATAAAGACGGAATATTCAGCAAAATCTGCAAAGAGAAAAATATTCCCCTTATTGAAGTTGAAAAAACTGTCGATGCCCTCGAGCCTCTTAAACAAGCCTTCAAGACAGGAAGTTCTGCTAATCCTGCATGAATTATGATATAAGGTAAATACTCACTTGCCTGAATTCCTCGTTCTTTTCCTGATGGTGGCTGCCTTCATCTTGGCAGCCATGGTCTTGAAGCTTCCCATCGGACTTTCCCTTGCCCTTGCAGCCATTGTAGGTTCCATTTCTGGATCGCAAGAGATAAGTTTGAGGCATCTTGTCGAGGGAAGCTTTGGCTATTTTGAGACGATTCTGATTATTGTCACAGCCGTTATTTTCATGAAAGTCCTCAAGGCAGCCGGAATCCTAGACAGTATGACTTCGCTCCTTCTCCAGACTTTCTATAAAAATAAATCCCTTCTTTTGCTTTCGGCCATGCTCATAGCCATGTTCCCGGGAATGATCATCGGCTCTTCTGTAGCTGCTGTCCTCACCTCAGGACCACTCATTGCACCTTTGCTCATAAAACTCGGCCTTTCCAAGGGGAAAACTGCTGCTTTCCTGGCCATGGGAGGCATTGTGGGAATGATTGCCCCTCCGGTCAACATCATGGTCATGATCATGGGAGCGGGAGTCGATATGCCCTATGTGGGAGTGACCCTTCCTCTCCTTGCTATTTCTATCCCTCTGATGATCATCATCTCCCTCTGGATTGGCTACAGAGATATCAAAATCATTGACTATGAAGACATGATGACCATTCTCCCTGAATCTCTTTCCCCGAAATATGGCTTTCGCCTCTATCTGCCTTTGATTCTGGTCCTGGGATTGATGCTCGGACAGGGAATTCTGGTCAAGATCATGCCTGATATCGGAATTCCTGGCATTTTTCTTTTAGGTAGTTTGGTTGGGATCTTCTGCGGCAAGCCTTTTAATTTTCTAAAGATCACTCAAAAAACTATTGAAGAGGCCATGCCTATCCTCTGCATTCTAGCTGGAGTAGGCATGTTCATCCAGATCATGACATTGACAGGAGCCAGGGGCTGGACTGTCATCTCCATCCTTTCGCTTCCTTCTTCTCTTCTCTATCTCGGAATCGCTACGAGTCTTCCCCTGTTTGGAGGTATTTCCTGCTTTGGGGCTGTCTCTATTTTGGGGATTCCCTTTATCCTTGCTCTTGTCGAAAAAAACGCCATCCTCACCACCTCAGCTCTATCAACTGTGGCTGCCATCGGAAATTTGATGCCGCCTGCTGCTGTGGCTGCCAGGTTTGCCGCCCAGATTGCCGGTGAGCCTCGCTTTTCCAGAATGCTCCGCCATTGCTTTGTCCCCTCCCTCTTTATTCTGGCCACGGGAATAGGAGTACTGTTGCTTGCGCCTTATCTTGACAAAATTTTTTAGAGGAAAAAATGCAGATTATTTATCAGCTTCTTGTCCTTTATTTAACACTGAATTTTATCTGTTATCTCTTTCGTGAGAAAAAATTCTGGAATCAAGTGAACACCGTTCTTGTTCTTGTCCTGTTCCTCCTCCGTCTCTTTTTGATCAAATAAAAATGAAGCCTCTCAAAAGAAATACGATTTCAGGATTGCTACTTCTACTTCTAACTCTTATCATCTGTTTTTTCTCTGGCCAGAAATTCTTGAGTATGCACCAGAAAGAGCCGGTTTTTCCAAGTCCCTCTCTTTCTTCCCAGAAAATGTTTAGCGACTATTTCCCTAGACTTAAAAATACAGGAGGCGATTCAGAAGTCTATATCTTCCAAGGAAAAGAAGAAGGGGGAAATCTCCTCATCCTAGGTGGTACTCACCCTAATGAACCAGCGGGATTTGTGACGGCAGTCCTCCTAATTGAAAATATTCAGGTCAAGCAAGGGAAAGTTGTCATTATTCCCAGAGCCAATGCAAGCGGCTTCAGCCACAGCGACCCTCAGGAAGGAAATCCTCAGAGATACTCTCTTGAAGTCAGCGGAGGAAGAAGATGGTTTCGGCTCGGATCGCGGCTGACTAATCCTGTCCACCAATGGCCTGATCCAACCACCTACCGGAATCCTGCCGGTCAAAAGCTCACAGGCTCAGAAACTCGAAATCTCAATCGCTGCTATCCTGGGAGAAAAAAGGGGTATTTAACAGAAAAAGTGGCTTATGCCATCATGGAATTAATAAAAGCAGAGAAAATTGATTTCGGCCTTGATCTCCATGAGTCTGCTCCAGAATATCCTGTCATCAATGCCATCGTCTTCCATGAAAACAGCGCTGAACTCGCAGCCTTGGCCCAGATGCAGCTTCAAGTAGAGGGATTTGAATTTCGCCTTGAAGCCTCGCCAGGAAATCTGCGCGGCTTGAGTCATCGCGAATGGGGAGATTATGCCCAGATTAAAGCCATCCTTTTAGAGACTCCCAATGCCTCCCATGGCAGGCTCAAAGGAAAAACTTCCCCCTCTTTGATTGTGGATGGTAAGGATAAAAACTATACCAAGGCTGCTAACCTTGGATGGCTTTTTGTCCCTTACCCTAAAGAAGGAATTCCTCTAAAACTTAGATTGGTTCGCCATCTCGCTGCTATAAAGGCGCTGCTTTCAAGCTATGCAGAACTCGATCCCCAAAAGGCAATCAAAATAATAAATATTCCCTCCCCAACCGAAGTGATGGAAAAGGGAGTTGGTTTTTTCCTCAAATCGTCAGCAAACAAGAACTAAGTTAAGATTTCAGATTATTTTTTTAATTTTTTGACACCAAATTTTTCCCATGCTATAAGTTTCAGCAGGACACTAACGCAAAAACAGCATAGGATGGAGCAAAATTGCCATAAAACCATAAATAAATTATTTTAGGAGGTATTCACAATGCGCAAAATTAAATTTTTGCTGCTCATCGTGATAGTTCTGGCTTTTGCAGAAGTATCCCTTGCTCTGGAGACATATGCTGTCAAGATTGATTTCAACCAGCGGGTAAAGATGCGCGACGGTGTTGAGCTCTCCGCAGATGTCTATCGGCCTGATGCAGAAGGTCGCTTTCCGGTTATTCTCTCACGCACGCCCTACAACAAAAATGGATCACGACAACTTGATTTTGGCCGCACCTTTGCTTCACGGGGATATGCGTATATTGAGATGGACGTTCGCGGCCGCGGAGATTCTGACGGCACATTCATTCCTTATCGCAACGATGGTCTTGATGGTTATGATGCGATTGAATGGTGTAGCCAGCAGCCATGGTCAACAGGAAAGGTTGGCACAATTGGCGGCTCCTATAACGGACGCATTCAGTGGCTCACAGCCATTCATCAGCCACCGCACCTGGCGACAATGATTGCCATGGTTACCCCTTCAGATCCATTTGTCGAATCACCCACAGGGCTTCCCATGCCTATGATGATAAGCTGGTACCACTATACAGCTGGTCACGTGCTTCAGAATGTGAACGCAGTCGATTGGTCAAAAATACACTCCCACCTGCCTATTTATACTATGGACGAAGCAGCAGGCAGACCGAACAAACTGTGGAAAGAAGAAGTCGAACACTCCAAGCTTGACGAGTGGTGGGAACCGCTGCGCTACCAGAACAAGTTCGACCGCGTCCTTGTCCCAGTGCTTCATATCTCTGGCTGGTACGACGACGAGCAGATCGGAACTCCCCTGAACTTCATCGGGATGACCACAAAAGGCAAAACAGAAGAGATCCGCCGCAGTCAAAAGTTACTCATGGGCCCCTGGCCACATGCAGTGTTGAGCACACCACGGAAACTGGGTGAAGTCGACTTTGGACCTGAAGCAATTATGGACCTCAATGGATACTTTCTGCACTGGCTTGACTACTGGCTGAAGGGAATCGACAATGGAGTGATGAAAGAGCCTCCTGTCCACATCTTCCTGATGGGTGAAAATCAATGGGTGGATGAGAATGAATGGCCGATTGCACGGACGCAATGGACAAAATATTACCTCCATAGCCAAGGTCGGGCCAATAGCCTTTTTGGGGATGGCATGCTTTCCAAAGCAGAGCCCGGAAATGAACCTACTGACAGTTATACCTATGACCCTGCCCGGCCTGTGCCTTTTATCACCGAACCTACTTTTTCGCAGATCGGAGGACCTGATGATTACCAGCCTGTTGAGCGCCGCGATGATGTCCTCGTCTATACGAGTGAGCCACTTCCCGAGGATATGGAGATCTGCGGCCCTGTCAGTGTAAAACTCTTCTCCACCTCATCTGCGCCTGACACAGACTTTATGGCCAAACTCCTTGATGTCTGGCCAGACGGATTTGCCCAACGTCTGACAGATGGCATGGTGCGTGCCCGCTTCCGTGAAGGAATGGACAAGCCTAGCCTCATCGAACCCAATCGTATCTATGCTTACGATATTGACCTCTGGAACACCTGTCAGATGTTTAAAAAAGGACACCGCATTAGAATTGAAATTGCTTCTAGCGCATTTCCGAAATACGACCGGAATCTCAACACTGGGGAGGAGCTGGGCAAGACAACCCGGATGCAAAAGGCCGTTCAAAAGATCTATCATGAGCTCAAAAGCAACTCCTATGTCCTCTTGCCAATAGTTCCCAAGAAAAAATAGCGCTTAGAGAATCCGCAATTTCGCAAGCATAGATTGCTGCTAGATAAAAATTTAGCCCTTTTTTTCGATCAACAAAAGGAGGGCTAAGTCAAGGTTTCACCTATACTTAGGATTGACAAACGGGTTTTATCTAATATAGTATAATCAATCATTCCAATTTAATAGAAAATGGAAATCATTGTCGCCAAAAACAGTGGATTGTGTTATGGAGTCAAAAGAGCTTTGAATATCGCCAAAGAGACGAGACGAAGGCGTGGGGGGAAAGTACGGACACTGGGTAACTTAATCCACAATCCTCAAGTGATCGCTGATCTAAAAAAGCAGGGAATCGATTCCATCGAAAATCTGGATGACCTCAAAGAAGGAACTGTCATCATTCGCAGTCACGGAGTTTCGCCAGAAACTTACAAATTATTGGTCCAAAAAAAAATCGAAATTGTTGATGCTACATGTCCTATTGTCAAAAAAATTCAAAAACTGGTCGAAATCTTGGCCAAAGAGAAAAGAGAAATCATCATCGTCGGAAATCGCGAACACCCCGAAATAAAGGGGCTTATCGGCTACAGCCGAGGAAGAGGGATCATTATTGAAAATGAGGCCCAGGTCACCTTGCTGCCTCATAAAAAAAAGAGAGCTGTCCTTGCTCAATCCACACAGGATTTGTTCTTTTTTGAAAAAGTTGTCGCTGCGCTTATCGAAAAAACAGAAGAATTGAAAGTCTATAACACCATCTGTGATTCTACTCAAGCTCGGCAAAAATTGACCTCTGCTCTGGCTTCCCAAGTCGATACTCTTTTCATCGTCGGCGGAAAAACGAGTTCCAACACAAACAAGCTCTACCAAATTTCAAAAAGAATCTTATCCAACACCTACTTTATAGAAAATGCAGACCAAATCACTCCACGAATGTTAAAAGGAGCGAAAAAAATAGGCATATCAGGGGGGGCATCTACGCCAACGGAAGCCATCCAAGAAGCAGTGGCGAAAATCAGCAACAGCTTCAAGAGCCAATCTCAAAGGGAGAATAGCGTCCAATGTCAGAGATAGGAAAGCACAAAGAAAAAGAAGAAAAAATCTCTTCCGAGGACTACGAAAATCTGCTGGACAAATACCAGTTCAATGCCAAAGAAATAACCCTTGGAAAAATCATCAAAGGCACAGTGATCAAAGTTACACCAAGCCATGTTCTCGTGGACATCGGTTTTAAGTCTGAAGGCATTATTCCACTGGAAGACTTTGATAACAGACAAGATATGAGCAAAATCCATCCTGGAGATGAAGTCGAGGCAATTTTGGAGAGGACCGATCTGAGACAGGGCTATCTTCTTCTCTCCAAAAAGAGAGCAGATGTCTTAAAGGCCATTGAGAACTTGGAAAGAGCCTACACCCATCAAAGTTGGGTCATGGGAAAAATCACAGAAAAAATAAAAAATGGTTACATGGTGAATGTGGGAATAAATAGTTTTCTCCCTGACTCCCATGCCGATATCAGAGCAGTCAAAGACCCTGAAAAACTCATCGGAAATAATTACAAATTTAAAGTCATAAAATTCGATAGAAAAACAGAAAATGCCGTCCTCTCTCGAAAGCTTTTCCTTCAAGATGAGCGCGAGAAAAGAAAAAGGCGTGTCTTCAACCAATTGAGTCAAGGACAAAAAATCAAGGGATATGTTAAATCTGTGACGAATTTTGGAGCCTTCATCGATTTGGGTGGAGTGGAAGGCCTGCTTCATATTTCAGACATGTCGTGGGGAAAGATCAATCATCCTTCAGAGCTCTTTCAGGTTGGTCAGGAAGTGGAGGTTGTGGTTTTGGACTTTAACGAAAAAGAGGAAAAAATTTCCCTTGGCTACAAACAACTGACCCTAGATCCTTGGAAAAACATAGAAGAAAAATACAAAGTCGGGCAAAAAGTCAAGGGCAAGGTAGTGAGCCTCACAGATTTTGGTGCTTTTGTTGAGCTGGAAAAAGGAGTGGAAGGCCTTGTCCATATTTCAGATCTCACCTGGTCGCGCAAACTTGTTCATCCCAAAAAAATCCTGAATGTTGGAGAGGCCGTTTTGGTGACTGTTTTGGATGTGAATCCCTCAACAAAAAGAATCTCTTTAGGCCTTAAACAGGCCATTCCTCATCCTCTAGAAATCTTTAAACAAAAATTCAGTCCTGGTTCTCGGATCAAAGGCACTATCACCAGCATCACTGACTTTGGCGCTTTTATGGAAGTTGAGAAAGGAATCGAGGGGCTCATTCATATCTCTGATATTTCCTGGGAAAAAATTAAGCATCCTTCCCAAAAGCTAAAAGCCGGCGAGGAAGTTGAAGCCATTATTCTGAATATTGATGTCGAGAAGCAGAAAATATCTTTGGGCATAAAACAGCTCCAGGGAGATATCTGGGATGATTTTTTTGCCAGGCATAAGACTGGAGACCTGGTCAAGGCCAAAATTGTGCGGATTGCTGATTTTGGGGTTTTTGCTGAAATAACTCCTGGAATTGAAGGAGTTGTCTTCCTCTCCGAGCTCGATGAAAAGAAAATAGAAAACCCGGCTGAAAGTTTCTCTATTGGGGAGGAGCGAACAGCCAAAATCATAAAAATGAACCCAAAGGAAAAGAAAATATCGCTCAGCTTTAAGCAAGCTCAGATGGAAATGCAAAAGTTAGAGTATCAGAAATACATGGAACATCAAGATAATCGGTTTTCCTTGGGTGACATCATGAAAGATCAACTCAAAAAAATCAGCTCGCCAAAAAAGAAAAGTCAATAAAAAGGAGGAAAAAATGATTAAAGCCGATCTCATCAACAAAATATCTAAGGAAATGGATATTCCCAAACAAGAGGCAGAAATCGGTGTTAACCTTTTCTTTAAAACAATCAAAGAGGCGATTCTCCGAGGAGAAGAGATAGAAGTCAGAGGATTTGGCAGCTTTCGTTTTCGAAGAAGGACATCTCGCTTTGGAAGAAACCCTCGCACTGGAAATCCTGTAAAAGTTCCTCCTAAAAAAGTTCTTTATTTTAAGCCAAGCAAACTTCTCAAAGAATTGATTAACAAATAATGGAATACATATCTGCTCCATGGAGAGAAGAGTATGTGAGAAAAGTTTTAAAAATGAATGAGTGCATCTTTTGTCAGGCTCTCAAGCTGCGAAAAGACAAAGACGCGTATATCCTTTTTAGAGGTGTCCACAACTTCATTATTTTGAATAAATATCCTTATACTCCTGGCCACCTGATGATCGCTCCTTACAAACACCTTGCCGCTTTTGAAAGCGCCAAAAAAGAAACGAGTGATGAAATGGCAGATCTTCTCAAATTAAGCTTGAAGGTCCTGAAAAAGAATTATCACCCGCATGGTTTTAACGCCGGCATGAACTTGGGTCAAAGTGCGGGCGCTGGAATTGCTGATCACTTCCATCTCCATGTGATACCCCGATGGGTTGGCGATTCAAATTTCATGCCGCTTATCTGCAAGACAAGAGTGCACATTGAGGATTTGAGCACAACATATGAACGACTCTTTTCACTTTTCCAAAAAGAGAAAAAGAGCTCTTAAGGACAAAATTTAAAAAGAAATATTTCTTTGCCTAGCAAAGGGAAAAAATGAACTTTGAACTTCGAGAAGAGCAAAAATTGCTCCAGGACATGGTGAGAGATTTTGCCCAAAAAGAAATCCTTCCCCAGATAAAGATATTGGAGGAAAATCACCAATATCCTCGAGAAATCCTGAGAAAGCTAGGAGCTTTGGGAATCATGGGCATGACTGTCCCCTCTGAGTATGGAGGAACAAAAACAGATTCTCTTTCCCTTGCCCTTACTCTGGAAGAGCTAAGTCGAGTCTCACCAACGGTAGCTCTTGTCATCAGCATTCATTGCTCCCTTTTCTGTTACTCCATCCTCAAGTTTGGAAGCAAGACTCAAAAGGAAAAATATCTTCCTAGAGCAGCAAGAGGAGAAATCATAGGAGCTTTTTCTCTATCTGAGCCTGAAGCTGGCTCTGACGCCACTAATCTGAGAACAAAAGCTCGAAAACATGGCAATCTTTATATCCTCAACGGGACAAAAGCCTGGGTCACAAGCGGAGATGAAGCAGAAGCTCTCATTCTTTTTGCCTGCACAGAGACAGAGTTGGGTTCAAAAAAAATAAGTGCGTTTATTGTTGAGAAAAATTTTCCTGGATTTAAGGTTTCCAAGATTGAAGAAAAAATGGGGCTTCATTCTTCTGTAACTGTTGAAATTGTTCTTGAAGATTGTCAAGTGCCTGCAGAAAATCTCTTGGGAGAGGAGGGAAAGGGCACAGCCATTGCCTTCCACTGCCTCGACTGTTCCCGCATTGGCATTGCTGCTCAAAGCGTCGGCCTTTCTCAAAGAGCATTAGAAGAAGCAGTGAGATATGCCAAACAAAGAGAAGCATTTGGCAAAAAGATAGCTGAATTTCAGGCCATCCAATTCATGATTGCAGAAATCGCAACTCTCGTAGAAGCAGCCCGACTGCTGACTTATAAAGCTGCGGATTTAAATGATAAGGGAAAGCCTTTTTCCAAGGAAGCCTCCATGGCCAAGCTCTTTGCCTCAGAAGCAGCCAATAAGATCGCCTATCAAGCTCTGCAAATTCACGGCGGCTATGGCTATTCCAAAGAATTTTTGATAGAAAGTCTCTACAGAGACTCAAGAGTTCTTACGATTTATGAAGGCACGTCTGAAATCCAACGCTTGATTATCGCCAGAAACCTACTCAAAGAATCTTAGTTTTCTAGATGTGAGATATCACACTTGAGGTGAGACCATGTTAAAAGAAATGAGAAAAAACGTTAAGTCCTTAGCCCCTACCTTGTGGATTGTGATTGCGGCCTTTGTTATTGCCATCTTTGCTGTTTGGGGTGGAGCAGGCCGGCTGGGAGAAGCAAAAACATCAGACACAATCGCTTTTGTAGGAAGAGCAAGAATCTCCACAGAACTCTACAGCCAGAATTTAAGACTAAGGCTGGAAGCTATGAAAAAGGAGTTTAAAGAACTCAATAGAACCCTTATCCAGCAGCTTAACCTTCCTCAGCAAGTTCTGGAGCAAATCATCCAGCAAGTCCTACTCTTGCAACTGGCAAGAGAGATGGGCATCATGGCCTCGGACGAGGAGATTCGAGAAAGAATAATCAATTATCCTGTCTTCCAAAGGGATGGAAAATTCATTGGCTTTGAAGAATACAAGAAAATTTTACAATGGAACCGAATCTCCATCTCTGAATTTGAAGAAGATCTCAAAACAGAAATCATCCTTAATAAGGTCGTCCAAATTCTCACTTCAGGAATCCCCATTACCCAAGAAGAAATCTGGGAGAACTACAAAAAGGAAAATGAAAGCGCGAAACTCGAGTATCTTGTCCTCGAAAAGAACAAAATAGAACTTGAAAAGAAGCCCGAACCCGCTGAGACTCAAGACTACTTCCAAAAGAACAGAGAAAAATACAAAATTCCGGAAAAAAGAGAGGGCACACTTCTCTTCCTCAAAGTCGTAGACTTGAGAAAGGAAATCAAGCTCACTGATTCAGAGATCGGGCAATATTACAAAAAGAATCCTGACCTTTACAAAGTTGCAGAAAAAGTAAAGGTGAGCCGTATCTATCTCCCCTACGCAAACAAAGAAAAAGCGCTTGTCCTAGCTGAGGCCCAAGCCATCCTGGAAAGAATCAACAAAGGGGAAAATTTTGCCGAATTGGCCAAGAAGTATTCAGTAGATACAAAAGCAAAAGATGGTGGAGACTGGGGTCTTTCTGAATGGAAAACATTATCTTCCAAGGAACAAGAAGAAATCCAAAAACTTGAGGCCGGGAAGACTTCTGGAGTCGTGGAGCTTGAGGAAGGAGTTTCTATCCTTGAAGTCACAGAAAAAGAGCCTGAAGCGATAAAACCTCTTGAAGAGGTCAAGGATAGAATCACGACACTGCTCACAGACCAAAAAGCTCGGGAACTGGCTGGAGAGAGAATTGCCCGACTTGAAAAAAGTGCCAGAAGGGAGAAAAACTTGGATGTGGCAGCACAAAAGGCAGGCTACAAAGTCCGCAATACGGGTCTCCTCAAAGAGAGTGAAGCGCTAACTGATATCGATCCCTCTGGCTCCATAAGCCAGACGCTTTTTACTCTCAAAATGAAGGAGATCTCCTCCCCTATTTACGCCTTTGAAGGAGTGGGAATTTCGCAGTTGGAAAAGATCGAATCTCCGCGACAGGCAAGCTTTGAAGAAGTGAAAGATAAGGTCGAAGAAGATCTCACGGAAATTAAGAAAAAAGAAAAGGCCATCGAAAAAATCAAAGAAGTTAGGGCAAACCTTGACGGAAAAAATTGGGAGGATATCGCTCAGAAATACAATCTGGAATACAAAACTGTTAACGAGCACAAACGAGAACAATATTTGGGCGTTATTGGAGAAAACTCTGAGGTCGATCAATTGTCATTTTCTCTTCCCCTCAATGAAGCCAGCAATCCCGTCGAATTTGAAAATGGCTATGCTCTCATAAAAATCTTGGAGAGAAAAGAAACAACGAACGAGGACTTTGAAAAAAACAAGAATACAGAAAAAGAAAATCTTCTCGAGGTGAAAAAAAACAAATTTCTCCATTCTTACCTCGTCAAGATAAGGGAAAAAAAGGGAGTGAAGATAAAATACGATGTCTTCCTCAAAGTTAACTCCGATATCCTCTCCAGGTTTGAAGAAGCTGAGTAGAGATCATCAGTCTTGTAGCCTTTTGTCATCCTGTTTGACTTTGTTGGCTGGAATTTCGAAAAGCAAAATAAAAAGAGAAAAATGAATAAGCTTTTCCAGGCTGCTCGGCGAGTCATAAAAGAGTCTCTCAACCTGCGAAAGGGAGAGAGCTTCCTTCTGGTCGTAGATAAGGAAAAAATGGAGATTGCTGAAGCTTTGGCCTTTTGGGCAAAAGAAGTTGGGGCAGAAACAACAACTTATCTGATGACAGAGACTTTAAGGCCCATCACCGAACCTACCCGTCTTTTCAAGGAATTGACGAAAAAGGCAACAGCCATCGCTTATCTTCTTGATTGCCGAATTCAAGAAAAGCCATTCAGAAGTTTCATGGTCAAAATGGGAATGGAGCACAGCCGAATCTGCATGATGCCTGGACTGACAAGAGAGATGATGGAACGCTTGGTTACCATTGACTTCAATGAGATGAACGCATTCACAAAAAAAGTCATAAGAGCTTTAGAAGATGCGGATGATGTCCGGATTGAAAATCCTTCCGGCACCCGGATTGAATTTAGTGTCAAGGGAAGGAAGTGGGCTAATGATAACGGCAGCATAGGCCGCAAAGGAAAGCACGGAAACTTGCCCGCAGGAGAATGCTACACGGCTCCCGTGGAGCAGACCTTCACAGGAAAATTGGTGATCAGCCTTATTGACAACAAATTGGGTCGCGGCATGATGGGATTTGAAAAGGGGAGACTGATCAAGTACAGGGGAAAAGGAATCGAGGCTGTGATCAAAAATATTGGCCGTGATGAGACGGGAAGAATGATCGGAGAATTTGGGATTGGCACAAACAGACGAGCTCGCATCACGGCCAACATGCTGGAAGCAGAAAAAGCGTTCGGGACAGTTCATTTCGCCATCGGAGATTCCTATGGCCTAGGAAAAAATAGAAGCAAGCATCATTATGATGTCCTTGTGGACAAGGTCACCATTCAGGCTAAAGGTAAGTTCATTGCAAAAAATGGAAAATTCCTCATTTAAAGGAGGATAGATATGCTGGCCAAAAAAATAGCTTTTTTCTGCCTTTTCTTCTTATTTGCAATTTCTGTTTCTTCTGTTGCCTCAGTCCCTTCGCCTCAGGAAATTCTCGGGTTTAAGGTAGGGGAAGATTTTAAGCTTGCCAACTGGTCTCAAATTCTCACCTATTTTGAAAAGCTCGCTTCTTCTTCAGAAAAGATCAAAATCATAGATTTGGGCCAGTCAACCCTGGGCCGCAGGTTTATCATGGCTGTGATCAGTTCACCTGAGAATATGACCAGGTTGGAAGAGATAAGAAACATCCAGAAAAAGCTTCATGACCCAAGAACGATCCAACCAGGAGAAAAAGAAAATCTTGTAAAGGAAGGAAAAGCTATTGTCCTTATTTCCTGCTCTATCCATTCGACAGAAATTGCCGCTTCCCAGATGTCCTTGGAGCTTGCTTATAAGCTGGTGAGTGAAGTAACTCCAGAAATTCAAAAAATTTTGGAGGAGGCTGTTCTTCTCCTCCTCCCATCGACAAACCCGGACGGCATTGACCTCGTCTGTGATTGGTACAGCAAACAATTGGGTACTCCCTATGAAGCAAGCTCAATGCCCTGGCTCTATCATTACTATGCTGGCCATGATAACAATCGTGACTGGTTTATGCTCACTCAAAAGGAAACGCAGCTCGTCACTCGAGTCCTCTATCATGAGTGGTTTCCTCTCCTCGTCTACGATGTCCATCAAATGGGTTCTCGCGGAATCCGCTTATTCATCCCTCCTTATGACGACCCGGTTAATCCAAACATTGACCCTCTGCTTCTGCGCGAGCTTCATATCCTGATGGGGAAGGCAGCCGTCGATTTAACCAAACAGGGAAAAACAGGGGTGGCCACCAATGTCATCTATGATACCTGGTACAACTCGGCCAATCGGGCTGCACCTTTGCGCCACAACATGTTTGGAATTCTCTCTGAGGCTGCCAGCGCTAATTTGGCCTCTCCAATATTCATCAGGAAAAATGAGATCCAACTGAGAGAAGAAGGATTCGAGACCTCTGACATCCAGTCCAGCTATCTTGAGCCCTGGCCAGGTGGGTGGTGGCGAATAAGAGATATTATAGACTATGAAGAAATCACAGCTTTTTCCTTGCTCAAGACTATTTCTCAAAATAAAGAGAAGTATCTCTCAGATTTTTCTCTTTTCGCCGAAAGACAAATCGAAAAAGGCAAGCTCGAACCTCCTTTTGCCTATCTTATTCCACTTGACCAAAAAGACTTGCCTACTGCTTACAAACTGCTCCAAGTTCTTCAAGGAGGGGGTGCAGAAATATACGAAGCACAAAATTCTTTTATGGCTGATGAAGTCATTTATCCTTCAAAAACTTTCATCATTCCTTTGACCCAGCCTTACCGAGCTTTTATTAAGGATTTGATGGAAAGAAAAGCTTATCCTCTGCTAATGACCAGAGAGGGCGCACCCGACCTTCCCTATGATGAGGCAAGCTGGACTCTCCCTCTCCAGATGGGTGTTAAGGCAATCCAAGTAACAAACTCTTTCAAAGCAGAGATGAAGCTGCTGGCGAAGATAGAGATGCCGCAGACAAAATTTTATGGAAAAGGGTCAAGCTATTTTCTCCTTCCTAACCAGGCAAATAATGAATCCATTCTTCTCAATCGCCTGCACAAAAAAGGCATAAAAATCCATTTTTCAGAAAAGCCTTTCAACGATAACGGACAATCCTTTCCTGCAGGAACTATTGTCCTAGACGCTAAAGATGTCGGACTTTCTGCGCTCTCTTCTCTCTCCAAAGATCTGGGGATCAACATATTTACAAGCGACAGGGAACCGAAAACAAAACTGCTCCCTCTCAGCAAGCCTAAACTTGGGATCTACCAGTCCTGGGTTGCAAATACAGATGAAGGCTGGATCAGATGGACTCTGGAACAGTTTGAATTTCCCTTCAAGCTTATTCACAATGAAGAGATGAAGGCAGGGAATCTCAATGGCTCTTACACCCATATCATTCTTCCCGGCATGTCATCTTCCACTCTGATTGAAGGTCGAAAGGAAGGAGATACCCCTCCACAGTATGCAGGAGGAATCGGAAAAGAAGGGATAAGCTCTCTGGAAAGTTTCGTCCAAAATGGCGGTAAATTAATTGCCATCGGCAATTCTTCAGATTTTGCCATCCAGTATTTTGGTCTTCCTCTAAAAAATCTTGTTACCTACCCATCTCCAAGAGAAAGAACTTCTGAACCTTCATCAGAGAAAGAACGAAAAGAAAGGATATATTGTCCAGGCTCTTTGTTGGAGGTCCAGATAAATGATTCCCATCCTGTTGGCTTTGGAATGGGAAAAGAGGGTGCTATTTTCTCCTATTTCAGCCCGGTCTTTGCCGTTGAAAAAGGGGAGGTCATAGCCTCCTATCCTCTCTACAATCCTCTCCTCAGCGGCATTATTATCAATGAGGACAAAATCCTGGGAAAAGCAGCTGCTGCAGAATGTTCCTTTGGACGAGGGAAAGTTCTCCTCTTAGGATTTAATGTTATTCACCGAGCTCAAGCTCAGGGAAGCTTCAAATTTCTCTTTAATTCTCTTCTTTATTGAGCCAAAATATTAAAATTATGTCTGCTACAAAAAGAATATTTTTTCTGGCTCTTGTTTCTCTATTAAGTTTTGTGGCACAAATCCCGTGCAACGAAAAGGAAACTTCAAAAAAAGAAATTGTTCGTGGGAAAATTGCAGCAAAGGTTGACCAGTACTTGTCTAGGGCAATGCCTTTTGGCTTCTCAGGCGCACTTCTTGTAGCCCGGAGCGACCAGATTATCCTGAATAAAGGCTATGGGATGGCTATCAGAGAAAAAAGTATTCCCAATACCTCTGAGACTGTTTTTTGCACTGGGTCCATAACCAAGCAGTTCACAGCCGCAGCAATCATGAAACTCGAGATGCAGGAAAAGCTGAATACAGATGATCCGATCAGCAGGTATATCGACTCTGTCCCTAAGGACAAGGCTGGCATCACCCTCCATCATCTGCTCACTCATACTGCAGGGGTAATCAACTCCACAGGATTAGATTATGAAATCGTCAGTCGCGATGAGATCGTTAAAAGAATTCTCAGCGCCCCTCTCCTCTTTCCCCTTGGCAAGAAAATGCAGTATTCAAACGCCGGATATAGCCTCTTGGCTGCTATCGTAGAAGAGGTTTCTGGCAAACCCTACGAGAGATTTCTTAACGAGCAGCTTTTCAAGCCAGCAGGGATGAGTTCAACCGGCTATCGAATGCCTAACTGGAAGGAGAGAGTTGTGGCTCACTGGTACAATGGTGAGACTGATAACGGCACACCGCTTGAGAAATCCTATCCTTACTGGAATCTGCTCGGAAACGGCGGCATTCTCTCGACCACCGCTGATATGTACAGATGGCATCTGGCTCTCCTCGGAGAAAAAGTCCTTAGCAACAAAGCAAAGAAAAAGCTCTTCACACCTTTCTTGAATGATTACGCTTACGGCTGGGACGTATTGAAAACCCGCCGTGGCGTTCTGATTCAGCACGATGGGGGAAGCACTCTGGGAAATAGTGCTGAAATAAGCCGATACATCGATGCTGGGGTAGTGACCATTCTTTTCTGCAACCAGTCATATGGCGGAGACCCTCTCTTTGAGGCAGTCAGAGACAAAATTGAAACTCTGGTCTTCGAAGGCAAGGTGATGATGCCGCCAGATGTGGTGATAAAAGATTCTTTAAATCTTTCAAAATACGAAGGCACATATAAACTGAGTTCTGGAGAAGAGCTTATCGTGTCTTCGAAAGATTATCGCCTTGTCCTTGTAGGAAAGGGCAAAGAAGCATTTATCCTTCTTTTCTCTGGCGATTTGGGCAGTCAAAAGTTGAGCAGCGATTTGAACGATCGCACCGCCATTATTTTAGAGAAGAGCGCCAAACATGATTATCGGCCTCTTTATGAAGCGTTCGAAAAACAGATACCCCTGGAAAGGATTGAATCTATGGAGCTCGAGATGTGGCAGGCTCGAAAGCAACATTTTGGCTCTTTCAAGGGATTTGAAGTGCTTGCTACGGTTTCTGATCTTACAGAAGGCGCAACAACCTTTGTCCGCCTGGATTTTGAGCGAGGCTTTACATTTCTCCAATACTTATGGAAGGGGAACTCCCTTGGAGGCATCCGGCCTTTGCAGGCTCTGCCAGAGAATGTTTACCTGCCGCAGTCAGAAACAGACTTCGTGGCTTATAACCTTCGATCTTCAACCACTATGCGCTTGAGATTCAGCCTTGAGGAAAAAGGTTTAGTCACAGGACTAATATTTCATGGCAAGAGTGGTGACATAACTGCAGGCAAGGTGAAGTAAGAAAATTTTGCCCGCTCGTTGAAAGCAAAGAGAAAGGCAAGGGTGGGTGAAATGCTAAGCCTTAAGTGACTCAAGAAAAAGGCTTTTTACCCTTGCTTCAAGGGCATTCTTGAATTTCTCTATAGTCTCTGAGACTTCATCTACCAAATAATCAGTGATATACATTGGGCTCCCTACATTCACTTTAATTGTGACCGGAACCAGAAAAGGGAATTGTGTCCCGAATATGGCTAAAGGCGTTATAGGAAGATTGATTCCATCCTTTTTGTACAAATTATAGGCAATGATGGAAGTGCCTCGCTTAAATGACTTCACATAGGGGTGGGGATCTTTATCGAAAACTCGTCCTCTTCCCTGAAGAGTAATGATGGCTCGACCTTTTCTGAGATATTCTTGACAATGCTCGATGGCTTCCTTTTTTCTCCGGTACAAGTCCACGGGAATAGTCCCGACCTTGGCCAGGTTGAGCGAGATGTAGTGGACAAAAAGAGATTTAAAAGGGTTGAGCATCAAATTCAGAAAGAGGCCAAAATTTTTCAGGTGCCTCTGGAGATGTTTTCGGATGAGAAAGCTGAATTCATCTTTATTGAAGATCATTTTATTGGCTGTAAAAAATATAGGTCGAGGCACTATCTTGAGCAAAGTGGCCACATCTTTAAAACTCCCGATATGATTACCAACGATAATAGCAGGTCCTTCTTTCATAAGATTTTCCCTTCCTTTAACTTCAATTTTTTTTCCAAGAAGGGCAAAATTGCATAGCTTGCGGATAATCGGTTCCAATCTTTTTAATTCTTCTTCGAAGTTCGGCATCATGATTCTTTGACCCTTTACTATTTTACCAAAATTAAAAAAAATTTCAAAAATCTCATCTTGTAAATAAAAAAAAGACATGATAACTTAACTGCGGAAAACTTTCCAAGAAGTCAAGTGTGGGTAACTTTTTTTCAAGGAGGAAAAATTGATTACTATCATCCGCCAGGGCCATGTCTTTGCGCCTGAGTCTCTCGGCAAAAAAGATATATTAATCTTGGGGGACAAAATCAGTGCCATTGCAGAACCTGGAAAAATCAAGATAGAAGGAATGGATGTTCAAATTGTCGATGCTTCAGAAAAAATCGTCATTCCTGGATTCGTCGACAGCCACGTCCATGTCTTGGGAGGAGGAGGAGAGGGAGGACCCGCAACAAGGGCTCCTGAAATAACAATTGAAGAAATTGTCTCGAGCGGAGTCACAACTGTGATCGGCTGTTTGGGAACTGACTCGGTCACCCGGCACATGGAATCCCTCCTGGCCAAAGCCAGAGCTCTGGAAATAGAAGGCATCACAACTTTTATTTTTTCTGGCTCCTACGAAATTCCGGTCAAAACAATAACGGGAAGCGTCCGCTCCGACCTTGTTCTTATCGATAAAGTCATAGGTGCAGGGGAAATTGCCATCTCTGACCACCGCTCTTCCCAGCCCACTTTTGAAGAAATTGCGCGCCTGGCTTCAGAGTGCCGTGTGGGAGGGATGCTCGGCGGAAAAGCAGGTGTACTTCACCTTCACCTTGGCGATGGATCAAGGAGATTAGAGATGCTCTTCAGATTGATAAAAGAAACAGAAATCCCCGTCACCCAACTCATTCCAACCCATGTCAATCGCAACCGAGAGCTTCTCGAAGAGGCGATCAAGTTTGTCCTTCAGGGTGGTTATATCGATTTAACTGCGGATTCTGAAGAAGAATCTGGAAGCAGCAACGAAATCAGCGTCGAGGAAGCTTTGCGCCTTTTCGTTAAGAAGCAGGTTCCACTCAGCCGCATCACAATAAGCTCGGATAGCAACGGAAGTCTCCCTGTTTTCGACAAGCAGGGAAAACTCGTCGGCTTGACAATTGCCACCGAGAAAGACCTTTTCAGGAACTTCCGACTGCTGGTCCAGAAGAATATCTTAAACCTTGAAAACGCCATTAGGCTCTTTTCCACCAACCCAGCCACTTTCTACAAATTCACTCAAAAGGGAGAAATCCGTGTTGGAAAATATGCTGACCTCGTCTTGCTCGACAAAGATTACAACCTGAGAGATTCTTTTGCCATGGGACGGAAGATGATCGAAGAAGGGAAGCTCCTGGCAAAAGGAACTTTTCGGACAAAGTAAAAAGGAAAGGAAAGATGGAAAAAGCAGAAAAAAAAGAGAGGACACCGAAAAAGCCAAGTTTCGCAGTAGCCTTAATCCCTCTTATCGTCATGGGTCTTCTTCTTGGAGTAGGCTATGGCATTTACAGAATTCGGCCGCAGGTTCTTCTCGTCACAGCCGCCTTTATCACAGGTTGCCTTGGACTCATTCTCCGTTTTCAATGGAAAGATATGGAAAGAGGGATTGTCGACAGCATTCACAAAGCCATGCCAGCCATCTTGATTATGCTCAGCGTGGGAATTCTTATTGGCTCCTGGATTGCTTGCGGCACAATTCCTATGGTTATCTATTACGGTCTGAAACTCATCTCTCCCAAGTTTTTCTTGGTTACAGCTTGTGTTGTCTGCAGCATCACTTCTCTAGCCACAGGAACTTCGTGGGGGACTATAGGCACTTTGGGAGTCGCTTTTATTGGGATTGCCATGGGACTTGGAATTCCTCTCGGGCCGGCAGCCGGTGCGATTGTCGCCGGAGCCTACTTCGGCGACAAGATGTCTCCTCTTTCGGATATTCCCAATCTGGCAGTTGTGGCCGCAGGCTCCAACCTTTTTGACCACATCAAGCACATGCTCTGGTCAGGAGTGCCGGCCTGGCTCATCGGCTTGTTTATTTATTTTCTTGTCGGTCTGAAATACGGCGGTGGAACTATCGAATCAGAAACAATGACCCTTATCCTCCAGACACTTAAGAAAAATTTCAACTTCAACCTCTTCCTTTTTCTTCCCATGGTGATTGTCTTTTACTTTGCCTTCACCAAAAAACCTACTATCCCAGGAATGCTTCTCTCTTCTTTTGTGGCCGGAATCTTGGCCATCATTTTCCAGAAAGCCCCGGTAACAGAGGTCGCAACAGCCATGAATTCTGGTTACCCAGCCCATACTGGCGTGGAGGCTGTGGACCAGCTCCTCTCCCGGGGAGGAATGATGAGCATGATGGAGACACAACTTGTTGCCTTTACAGCCTTTAGCTTTGGCGGCATCATGCAAAGGACAGGACTGCTCTCGATCATATTGGACCGAGTGATGAAATTTGCCAATCAGGTCTGGAGCATAGTTTTAACGACGATCGGGTCTGCAATCGTTGCTGCTTTGGTGACAGGGAGCTCTTACCTCTCCATGATTATCCCAGGAGAGCTTCTTTCTCCTATCTATAAGAATAAAGGCTTGGCCGCAAAAAACCTGTCACGGATTATCGAAGAAAGCGGCGGGATCATTGTCCCTCTCATCCCCTGGAGCATGGCTGGAGTCTACATCACTGGCACTATCCAGGTTCCGACTTTCTCTTACCTTCCATGGGCAATCATGAATTATACGGCTGTAGTGATATTAGCCATTTTTGGCTTCACGAAATTTACCATGGCCCCTAAGATAAGGGATGATGAGACTCAGGCTGGAAGCTGATAAGGAGTGGATTTAATCTCCCTTATCAAAATTAGAAAGGGCTTTCTTGAATTTCTCTTTTGCCTTCTCTAGCTTCTTCTTCTCAAGCTCAGCTGTTGCCTCAAACTTTCGCTCAAACTCCTCAGTTCTCTTTTTTTCTTTGAGAAGAAGCTCATCGAGAGATTCTTTCTTCTTCCCTCCCCTCTTTTCCATCTGAATCACTTCCCGCGTCACAGCGTCCACCCAGAGAAGAGACTCACAGCAGGGACAGACAATCTGAAAAACTTTCCCCTTTTCTTTTGTCTTTTCCATTGCAAACCGAATTTAGCATAAAATTTATTGTCAGGCAATCTCTCCTATTTCATCGTAAGTCTTTCGAATTTCGTGATGAGAAAAAGAAGGGGTGGCATGGCGCCAGTCCCCGCAGCGGCAGGGGTTCCCCACGGGGGGATGGGTGACGCAAGGACGCACGGGGACGCGCCATGACAGGACCCATTCTCAGCAATAACATGTAAGTATCATGCGGAAATTGGGATGCTTCTTTCTTCATCTCTTTGAGAGTCCAATCTTGTGTTTTTTCAACAACTTGAAAAGTCCCTGCCTTGTTAAGCCAATCTCGCCTGCTGTCTTTGATTTGTTGTAATCGTAACGGCTCAAAGCTTGATGCAAAAACCGTCTCTCAAATTCAGCCTTTGCCTCAAAGAAGTTGTATGAAGTAGAGGAAGAGGTTTCTTTCTGAGGATTTATTTTGGAAGAGAGATATTCCTCTCTAATGAAATTATCGTCTCCAGAAAAAATGAGGCATCTCTGGATTTCATTCTGAAGCTCCCTGACATTTCCTGGCCAGGAGTAGTTCATGAGCAGCTCTAAAGAGCAAGGCGAAAAATAAACCCTCTCCCTTTTCATCTCCTGGCAGTATTTCTCAACAAAATGATCCAGAAGAAGAGGCAAATCTTCTTTCCTTTCCCTTAGAGGGGGGATTTCAATGGCGATAATCCTGAGGCGGTAATAGAGATCCTCTCTAAAATTTTCTCTTTCAATCTCTTTTTCAATATTTTTGTTTGTGGCGCTTATGAACCTGACATCCACTGATCGTGTCCGATTTTCGCCTACTCTTCTGATCTCTTTTTCCTGGAGGAGGCGAAGCAGCTTTGCCTGAAGCTGGAGCGACAAATCACAAATCTCATCTAAAAAGAAGGTGCCCTTATCTGCTTCTTCAATGAGTCCAGTCTTGTCTCTCAGGGCACCGGTAAAAGCTCCTTTTGCATAGCCGAACAATTCACTCTCCAGGAGATTGTCAGGAATGGCCCCACAATTGACAGCCACAAATTGACCTTTTCTTCTTGCTCCTCTCTGATGAATGGCCTGGGCAATCAGCTCCTTTCCAGTGCCACTCTCTCCACAAATAAAAACAGGAGTATCATTATCTTTCACTCTTTCAATTAGGGTTTGAATGCGGCGAAGAGATTTGCTCCGCCCGATAAGAAAATCTTTTGGGTCACTAAAGTCTCCCTCCCCCTGCTTATAAAGTTCAAAGCTGTTTCTCAAAATAAGATTGATAGGTTTTGAGATGGCGATCAAAAGCTCTAAATTCTGGCGAGAATAGGATTCAAACCCGGCTTTTCGGTCAAGATAGATGGCACCTCGAGCCCTATTCTCGATGATTAAGGGGAGGCAAAGGACACTCCCCAGGTTCTGGGCGACAACACTTTCATTATCCTTGAAAAGGGGGTCAGCCCTGAGGTCGTGAATGAGAATGGGATGTTTCTCCTCTAGGGCTTTCCTGATTATCAGAGAGCTAATATCATTGTCTTCTCTGGGATTGATATTGTGTGATTTTTTAAAAATAACCTCATTCCCCTCATTGACGACTAAAACCAAAGACCTGGCAGAGGGGATCTCTTCAAAGGTCAGATTCAAAAGCTTTGAAAGGAGTGAAGAAGGCTCTCCAATCTTCTCTATCACACAACTGATAACGATCTCTCACTTAGATTTTTCTCAAACTTTCTCTATCTTTGCTTTGACATCTAGCCCCTTCTTATTTAACATCAAACTGTTCCAAAGTTATAAGCTGGATAAGGGGCTATCAAATCAAAATTGTTAGCCATCAAGTGCTAATTGTCATATTTTGAAACTTATTATATATTCTCAGAAAGGAGGAAAAATGAAAAAATCCAAAATTCAATTCGTCAAGGTTATTCCCCTGCTCCTGCTTTGCTTGGCTATTGGCTGCCAAAAGCAGGTCAAAGAAGGAACGACTGAAGAAGAAGCGAAAGTCATTGGTGATCAATATTTAAAAGCCAGGAACGAAGTCAACCTAAGCTTGCTCGATGAGATTATGGATCCCCAGATTGTGGTGCATGATAGCAGTCAGCCAGAAACCATGGTCGGTCTCAACGCCCTGAAAAATCAATACACATTTAGCCACACGGCATTCCCTGATTTCCATATGATGTTGGATGAGATGATTGTAAAAGGGGACAAGATTGTTTGGCTTTGGACATTAACAGGTACATACACAGGACCTCTTCATACACCTCTTGGTGACCTTCCTCCCACAGGCAAAAAAATACGTTTTTCTGGTGTCGCTATTGACCGCGTTGTAAATGGAAAGGTAGCAGAAGAATGGGTATTCTTTAATGTCTTGGAGCTGTTGACACAGCTCGGTTTTACAATTGCCCCGCCGCCTCCACCTCCTCCAGCAAAAGAGTAGCAGAAAAATTTCAAAATATTTTGATGTCAAGTAAACCTTTTTCATAAAAATCCGTAGTAATTAGTAAAATAATAAGCCCTATATATTGAAAGAGGAGGAAAAATGCAAAAAAAATGGATTCTCATCAGTGCTCTGTGTCTGATGCTGTTCTCTTTAGCTAGTGGATATGATATTCCGAAAGAACAGCCATCAAAGACAGAAGCAAAAATTCAACCAAAACAGGAAAATCCCGCATTGAAAATAACTGCTGCTCTGCTCGATCTTCTGGCAAAAAATTTTCAGGTGAAAAAGATTATCGGTGACCCTGTTAAAGTGGGAAATGTTACCATCATCCCTATTATCATGATTGATGTCGGATATGGCGGAGGTGGAGGAGGATTAGTCGGGCAAAACCAAATGGGAGGCAGTGGATTCGGCATGAGTGGTCAAGCCAGGCCTCTTGGATTTGTCATCATCAGCAAATCAGGGACAAAATTCTTGAGTGCGGGAAAAGCACCTAGAGAATAAGGAGGAAAGAATGAAGACAAAACATTTAGTGACAACTGCATTAGTTTTGACCGCGCTTTTCTTCGGGCCACTTGCCGCCCAATCCCAGTCGCCACTTGACGATTCTCTGATAATCCTCGATAAGTTCATGTCCTCCTTGAAAGTGAGTTCGATAATCGGTGAGCCCATCCGTGCCGGAAATTCCATCATTATTCCCTTCTCCAGGATCAAATTCGGACTTGGAGCCGGGGGCTCTATGCAAGCCATTGGAGCAGGCATGGGAGGCAAAGCCATTCCCGAGGGTCTCCTGATTATAGAGGGAGAAGATGTGAGAGTTGAACTCTTTCCTGTTGAAGAAAAAAAGCCTTCTTTTCTCCAGGAGATGCTTCCCGTCCTTTTAAAAATGCTTCCCCAGATGATGGGCGGAAAATTTCCTACTCAAGGAGCACCTTCTGCGGGCACTCAGCCGAAATCAGAAAAACCCAGCGAGCCTTCGAAAGAAACATCTTTAAGTCAGGTGGAGAAACTTTTCAAAGAAGAAAAATATTCAGAGGCGCTGGATATGACCGATTCCCTTCTGGCAAAAGATCCAAATAATGCCGAGCTTCACGCTTGGAAGGGCAGCATCATGGGCAATCTGGCTACAGGAAATCCATTGAATATGATGAAGTACGGAATGGGCGCCATGCAGGAATTCGAGACCGCCCTCAAGCTCGATCCCAACAACATCAGGGCTCATTTTGGCCGCGGAATAGGTCGGCTGAAAGCTCCAGAAGGATTTGGCAGGGATTATGATGGAGCCATAGAAGATTTTTCTTTTGTCTGTGAAAAAAAGCCTTCTCCTGAAGCTTTTTATAATCTCGGTGTCGCCTGTCAGGGAAAGGGCCTAATGGATAAGGCCAAAGAAGCCTTCAAAAAAGCCCTATCTCTGAAACCCGATTATGCAGAAGCAGCTAAAGCTCTGGCCGAAATTAAATAATCAGCCAAGGGATTCTCTGCCGAAAGACGAAAAAAGAGCTCATCTCGATTTTACTTCTACCTATAGTTTCCCTTCTTGTATTTTTATTTTTGATGTCAATTTTTCCCTTTGATATAAACCTATAATTCAAATTCATTCATGATCTTAGCTTTCTGTTCTTTATCAATCTGGCGACAAAACTGAAATAAGTATCGTGTTCCCAGAAAATGGTTACCCTTTGCTGATTTTCTCCATGTCCATCTTGATCTTCACGATTTCAGGTAGATTTCCGCAATAAGCCATGGTGTCGTCAACAATAACGAGCATTCCTTCTATTCCCTCTATTTGGACGTTCTTCATGCCTTCCTCAATCAGTGCTGAATCATTTTTCTTCATGGCATTGCCGAGTGCAGTGGCAGCAGCATCAGCAAGGCAAACATCGCTGGAAATCACGGTTGCAGCATCTGCCTGGCCGAAACTCAAAGAATGGCCGACTGTTCCAGAAGATGTACAGACGCCGATGATTCCTGGCCGTGGCTGAAATTTGAGCCCGATATCTTTTATCTTTGCTGGCCCCGTAAAGATCCCTACGACTACGGGTTGAGAGAGAACCATTGCAATGTCACCTCCATTATCCACGATGGCATGCGTAGCTCCGGCTTCGATCATGGCTTTCAATGCAAACTCAGCAACAGCTCCTGCGACAGCTGCCATAGGCCCAACTCCAACCCTTGCTGCAGCATCTGCCATACGAAAGATAATCTCCGGCACGTCTGGACGAACAGGATAAGGTTCAAGAGCAGTGCGAAAACAGGGATACTCAAGAATATAATTTTCAATAAAACTTCTCTGACGTAAGATCTCTGCTTCTGCTACGGAAATGAATCTACCATCAGCAATAATGGTGGCGATAGTTTCTTTTATTCGGACTTCATGTCGTTTCATTTCTTGCCTTTTTTAGCCACATGAATAACTTTAACAGGGCACACATCTGAGCAGATTTCACAAGCATCGCATGCTTGATATTCAACTTGGATATTCCAGTTTTTATCTCTCTTAAATACTTCTTTTGGACAAATAGAAAGACAAAGCCCACAATGAATGCATTTTTGCATTTCCCAGGACAGGGTTGTTTTTTGTGCCACTGCGGGTAGCTCATATTGATTTTGTTTTAACGTGAGGGATTTGAGATCAAGCGGTTTCACTGTTGCAGTTGTTGGAAGATTTTCTACGGGTATAGAAAGTTTAAATTTCCCCTTTTCTATCCATTTTTTCAATTCATCGGCAATCTTTTTTGCCATAAAAAAGCTGGATAGAGGTGAAGTCCGTACATTTTTGCCGCTGAGTTCAATAGTGCCCGACTTGAGCTCAGCATAGCTGACTCTTTTCAGAGTGGGCCTGTTTCTCGAAGGAATACTGTAGTCCAGCACATCGGCATAGATTTCTTCATCGCTAATCCCGCTATATTCGGCAATTTCGGGGCATAAAACCGGTATAGGGACTCCAATTCCAACATAAAGGGTGCAGCCATATCCATTGAATGTAGCTGCGCGGATAAACTGGGAAGACATTTTTTTCAGATCCCCTTGGACCATCAAAGTGCCAAAGCTGTTTTGGGGACTATGCTGGGTGCCGCTGCCAATGATATAGCCCTGAGCTCCTCCAATAAAAATCCTTGTCCCGATCCCGATGGTCTTATACTGAGGATCGTTCATCAGGGGAGAAAGATCTCCAGCGCCAGAGAAGGTAATATTCCCATAATGAGGAAGAAGTTTCCCCATGTACGTGTACAATATTTTTTTGCCCGAATTGGTCGCTGCATTGTATCGCTGGTAGCCATTGCGCGGATTACTCATGAGAGCAAAATTCAAATCATCAAGCGTAATCTGGGTAATAATTTTTTTCCGCGGATAGCAATCTGTGCCATAAGAGACCGCTCTTAGAACAATAGGTTTTCTATTCAACAGGTCTTCGATAACATGGGCACCACCATATTGGATTCCCTGAGTTTTTGAAGTCTGGGTAGCACCAAGGTAGGCATCCACAGCTGCCACTCCTGTATAAGCTTCTACATCATTGAGCCAAACCTTTGTCATCTTAATAGGGGGCTCTGAATGACCAAAATTTAACCAAATGCCAGACGAACACATCGCCCCAAAAGTTCCAGTAGTCACTACATCCACCTCTTCTGCTGCACGCTCAGGCCCAATCTCTCGGACGATTCTAGTCATTTCGTCAGCCCTGACGACTCTAACACTTCCATTTTCTATTTTTTTATTAATATCTGTAACCGTTTTTGACATTATTGACCTCGCTAAAAAATTTTTGATTAGTCAGAAAAGAAAGGATTTATTTTTTACTGGGGTTTCCCGAATACACGCCCCTGTTTAGGAGGGCAGCGTATTCGGGCTTCACATTATCATACAGCTAAAAAACTGTATGGCAATGGATAAGAATTGAGTGGATTTGTTGGAATTTTTGTTCTTTCTCGTTTGACCTTTATCAGCTATTCTACTCATTTTTTGGCTTTATATACCACAGGAAAAAAGAGAAGTCAACTTTTTGACAAGAGAGCAAGCATCTCTTTTTGCGTGATGAAGATACTAGCTTCCTCTTTTATCCTTTTAGCTCTCGGCTTTTCCGGCATAGCCTCGCTCCTTCTATCATCAAAACATTTTTTCCCTTCCCCTATAAATCCTCTTGGATTCTGTTAGGCTAAGTTAATATCCTTCTTCATGTGGAAGAAGCTTTTAGTCTGCTATATGCCTGAGTACACAAAAATTAAGGCAGGAACTTTTATCCAATTCTAACATCAGGTGTCACCTATGTATCTGGACCCGCTCAAGGAAAAAAGAAGCATGCCCCTCTCAGGACTTGACTCGCATCGCCTAATCCATTATTTTAATCTTGGAAAATAAGTGGAGGTTGCTATTCTCGCTTTGAAGAGATAAAAATGGATAAGTTAAAAATATATATTTTCAAGCATTTTGAGAAAATTCTTGTTTTATCGATTCTCCTCGGCATCATTTTCATCAACTATCTTGCCTCCTATAAGATTGGCTTTCTGAACTTTTTTTACTTTCCGATCATCGCTGCCGGCTATTTCCTTGGCAAGAGGACAGCTGTTCTCACTGCCTCTTTCTGCATCCTGGTGGTTGTCGTCTTCCTCCTCCTCTCTCCTTCTTCCTTTTTCTCTGCTGGTGTCGATAAGACCTACATCATCGTCAGCCTCACTGCCTGGAGCTCTTTTCTGATTCTGACCAGTGCAGTCATTGGCTATCTTTATGAGGAGAAGGAGAAGAGGATCAAAGACCTGAGGGCGGCCTATATTGGGATTTTGGAGATTTTGGCCAAGTATCTTGAGTCTGCGGACAGGTACACGCAGGGGCATTCGGTGCGGGTGGCTCATTTAGCTGAGGATATTGCACGGGCTATGGGTTTGCAGTCTTTTGAGAGGGAGAATGTTCGTGCGGCTGCGTTACTGCATGACGTCGGGAAGACTGAGATCAGCATGGACATTGTGCGCAAGGCGGCTTCGCTGACTTCTGTGGAGAGGGAGTTGATGTCGGCCCATCCGGAGAAGGGAGCGAGGATCATTTCTCTGGTGGGAGGGGTGCTGAAAGAGGCAGTGCCGATCGTTCTAGCCCACCACAAATACTATTTTGAAGCCAAGGATTTTTCATCTGAGGAGAGAGAAAAAATTCCTCTTGGGGCAGCGATCATTGCTGTGGCTGATGCCTATGATGCGATGATCACGGACAGGCCTTACCGCTCAGGGATGCCTCCCTGGAAGGCTTATGAGGAAATAGAAAAAGCTTCAGGAAGACAATTTGATCCAAGAGTAGTCAAGGCGTTCAAAGAAGTCTTGATGACGAGCGAAAAATACAGCAAAGAGGAAAAAGAGTCTTAGCCTCTCCTCTACTACTTCCTCGCAGCTCCTATTGTCAACAATCCAGCTCCTGCCCACATTAAAGCTATGGTCCAGAAAAACCTCTTCTGGCATCACGCGGGTTTCAATGTTCATAGCAAGGTGAGAGCGAAGACAAGAGGCGGAGCGTATCGGAAAATACATGATCAGACCTCTTTTGTCTTTGGAACGGCTCTCCTTCGCCTGCTTTTTTCTTATTGATTTGGATCATCGCTCAGCAATAGACTTTTTGCGAAGTTGGTGATTGGTCTGCTGCTTCTCAAACACATGACCGGACTGAGTGATGAGGAGTTGGTGGCGGAGGTTTTAGAGAATCCGTACATGCAGGCGTTCTGTGGATTTCGGGAGTTTGTTACTGGGGACATTATCGCCAACCGTATTGTGAGCTTTCATCGTCCCTATGTGCGTCTGATTAAATGCGGGAAGCAGGGCAAAGATGAACCTGAAGACAGCAGCGAAGAGAGCATAAGAAATCGGAGAAACGGAAGAACATTAGAATAGATAAAAGATAAAATGAAATGGGTCTTATGAAGAAGCATCAGCAATTAGATGTAAAAGTAAATTTTTCAGTAGACCCTAGATATCGAGCAAGTTTAATCCTCTCTCTCTGTCTTTTAATAAAATATAGTCGCTCTTAGAAGTGCATTTCAATAAACATGACATCTATTTCTCCTTATAGAGATGAATTATTATTTCTTAAAAAGGGAAAAGGCATAGCGTATTTTCTCAGCCTTTAGAATCGAAGGAGAAGGGAATCTAAGGATTTTTGGGGAGAGTTGTCTCATCTACAAATAACCTGAAGGGAGGTTTTATATGCCATCTGGATTTTCCTGGGAGGAGTCTGCCGATTACCCGTTCCCCTATGAGTAATTGAAGCTCCGTTCCTTTAGGTCGGATAAGAGGGATTACTTTTGGTTTTATTAGCCTATGCATCAATCGGCTGAAGACGCCGGTTCTAGCCATCCAGTTATATGGAGGCCGGAGCAGATAAGATATCCTTGAGTCGAACATTTTTAATGCTCTGACTGCAATTGCGAACAATTGCCCCGTTGGTCCTCCAAAAACTTTCCGCCTTTTATTTCCCCTTTGAGCATAGACAACACATCCGATTATATTATCAGGACTGAGGACGAACGAATCTACCTGGTTATTGTTGTCCCCCCTTGTTTTGATTTCTTGTGAATTGACAGAGACTACTCGGTGGGCAATCTTGCGGTTATCTCCTGGAGAGATAAAAACAACCACATCCCCTAGCCGTATTTTTTTACCATCGTAAGGGATAACCTGTAGGCCATCCCCTGACTTTAGGGTAGGATTCATACTTGGTCCCATGTGATTAATTAGTTTTGGTTGAATTGGTTTAATTGGTTTCATTAGTTTACATTTCTATTTGGGTTCATGTAATTGATTTCATTGGCTCTATTGTTAAGAATAACCAATCTAACCAGTTTAACTTGTTACTTCAGAACTTCTTCAATTTTTTCCCAGAATCGGCCGTTAAGGCTTACCCGAAGTATGTATGAAGGAACTGCTTTGACGAGTTCGCCTGCATTTTCAAAAAGTTCTCTTCTAAAGGCTCTTTCCTCTTCTTGAATCAAATTCCTCCAACTCCGCTGACACACCTGCGTGGCTGATTGGTTGATGAATATGGCTGCTTGTCCTTGACCGATGGGACTAGCTTCGTCAATCTTTCCCTGTTCCAGAAAGAATATTGCAGATAAGGGAACGTGCTGTTGGACATTCCATGTCCTCTCGGAACGTTGGTATAGATAATCACTCCAAGTGGGAAAAGGATGTCCAAAGTATTTTCTATTATCATCCCTTACAATGAGAGCTTCATCGTCACACAAGGCATGCCATGAAGGAGGAAGCTGACGGCAACAGGTCGATTTTCCTGTGTTCCCAGGGCCCGCGAACAAGACGCCAATTCCATTTCGTTCAATTAAGGCAGCATGAATAGGAAGTCCTCCTGTACTTTGAACCCGCTGATAAATGGGATGAAGGGACTCCCACATCCTTATAATTTCAAGTTCGTGATCCTCCCCAGGTCCGATCTCGCAGATCACGTCTGGCACATCATGGTGAGACCAGAGTCGGAGGTCCCCGAGGCTATGAGCCTTCCAGTCATTTATAGGAATATCCTTCATAATTTTCTCTTTAACCATGCATGTCAGCTCTCCCAGCCCTCCTTTAACTGATTCTCTCTTGATGAAGATCAATTTTGGGTATCCATTGGGTTCACAAGTTTTAAGTTGCATGATCGAAGCCAACTTCTCTACCCACGAACTTACCCTTCCGATGGCAACGATGTGCCATCCCTGGCCATTGGCCAATTTAATAATGAAGCTTGCGTCACGGTTTGCTTCTGAAACGATATTTGGAAATGACTTACTTTTATCCATTGACATGGCCATCTGATTTCCTGAGTACCTCCATTTCTTTTTTACTCACGCACACCCATTATCACATTTCCCATCCAATACCGAGCCTTACATATCCTTATACAAAAGCCAAACTTGAGAAAGTTCTGTACAATACACTTAGTCCGAATCGAGAAATAATTTTCATTACTTACCACTACCAGCATTACAGAGTCCAGTAGGATTGGTACCAGCCATACACCAGCTACCTTTAGCAGAGGAACCGCCAGTACAAGTGCCACCAGCATTACTTCCAGTACTTGAGCAGCTGCTACCAGTAGCATTGGTACCAGCCTGACATGCGTATGTAGTAGGACTGTTACCGGACATACAAAACCCCGTCGCCCCACTGCCGTAGGCAGAACAAGATAAACCCTCAGAGGACATTGAATGTGCATTTAAGTTTATCAATTTCGGTTTCTCATATTTCATATGCCTAGTCCTAATCGATTAATAATTTTCATTACGTACTAATACCAGGATTACAAATTCCAGTAGCATTGGTACCAGTCATACACCAGCTACCTGTAGCAGAGGAACCGCCAACACAAGTACCACCAGCATTGGTGCCAGTCTGACAGCTGCTACCAGTAGCATTGGTACCATTCGCACATGCGTATGTAGTAGGACTGTTACCGGATTGACAAAAGCCCGTCGCCCCACTGCCGTAGGTAATACAAGATGCACCCTCAGAGGACATTGAATGTTCATTTAAGTCTATCAATTTCGGTTTCTCATATTTCATATACTTAGTCCGAATCGAGAAATAATTTTCATTACTTACCACTACCAATAGTACAAGTTCCAGTAGGATTGGTACCAGTCGAACACCAGATACCTTTAGCAGAGGAACCGTTAGTACAACTGCTAATAGCACTACTTCCAGTACCACAGGTGCTAGCAGAATTGAACCCATCCATACATTGGAAACTAGCACCACTGCCGGTGGGCGTACAAAATGCACCCTCAGAGGTCATTGAATGTTCATTTAAGTCTATCAATTTCGGTTTCTCATATTTCATTTTTTCACCCATCGTTTCTCTCCATCTCAAGCAATCTAATCAATTTAACTCACCGAACCTGGCTTCATCCGAGTCTCAGGAAACAGTCCCCGGTTCTTAGCCTCATCGCAATACCAGTAACCTGCCCATAGGTTCTTGCTTCGGTAATAATTCTGGGCCACACAGTTTCCACGGCAAATATTCTTCACGATACAGGACCTACAAATCCCTTCAAAACGCTGTGTCATCCCTTCTCTGATCTCATTGAGGACTGGATTGTTATGCCAGACATCATTAAGGAGATCTTTTTTTGCATGCCCGAAGACAAGCTCAGGTATTGTCTCTCCAATCCCGCACAGTGCATATGATCCATCTGCCAGAACACCGAGAATACCGAGAATGCCGCAGACCCCGCATCCATCACCATTACTTCCGAACATCTTTCCAAGAGGCCGGAAAGCCAAAGGATGGCTATAAACTAGGCGCAAACTTGTTGAGGCCGAAAGAGCTGTCTCCACCCATCGTCCCAGCTCAACAAGCTCCTCAATATTAAGAGTTTCCCTTGCCTCATGCATCTTCTCCCCTCTGGCAGTGGGCTGTAAGATATTAAACTTGACTGAACCAGCACCCAACTGTTCGGCAAGGTGGACCATTGCTTCTACCTGATCTCTGTTACGACGCATGAGTGTCATAATGATTTGGGGTTTAAATCCTGCATTCACGAGATTCTTAATCCCCTCAATGCCAGCTTCAAAACAGCCGGGTATCCCTCGTAACCATTCGTGTGTTTCAGCATCCACACCATCCAGACTCACAGAAACGAAAGAATTTTTAGAAAAAGCCATCTCCTGTGCCAGTTCGGGAGTGCAGAGAACACCATTGGTTTCTACAATAAGACGAAGATCCTCTTTTCGAATAACGTCAAAGATTTCTCGAATCTGCGGGTGTAATAATGGTTCACCGCCAGTCAATTTTACGCCAGAAAGTCCTAAGGGTTTTGCCTGTTTGATGATAGAATGAAAAAGCTGAACATCTAACGCAGGATAGGAGTGACCTTCGCTTTGATATTTGGGCGCAATCCAACAGTGCCGACATCGAAGATTGCAACCCTCCGTCAGGTAAAAATAGATCTGGTTTAGGGACCAAGAGCGAGCTTCAGCGCTCTTTATCTTATTTTCACCCATGTTCATTACATATTCCTCATCCCATCTCCTCTGGCAGTCTTCCTCCTTCTTCAAGGAATCGCCTGAGGCAGGATTCCGGATTGGGGTGATTTTCCTCGTTCATAATTGTGTAAGCGAGAGCAGGACAGCCTCCTGCACAATAGTTGATGTAATCACAATTTCGACAAAATTCGAAATCGCTCAACGGAATAGTGCGTCGTTCTCTTAGCTTCTTTAGTTCAGGATGATTCTGCCAGACATCTTTCAGGTCGTCCTTGTTGATTCGCCCAAGCTCTATGTGGGGTATTTGACAACACGGGACCATGACTCCGTCAGCACGAATTGCCATTTGGCTCATCACTCCACCGCAACTTGTGAGATAGCCTCTTTGAGGAATTCGATCTTTCCCCTCCCGCCGTGCTCGCTCCATCTCAAGCCAGTCCCTTCCTTCAGCCAAAGGACCGGCATTAGCGCTGATGCGATCATTATATTTTTTAGTAAGTTTTAGAAGAGTCTCCATGGCAAGGCAACGTTCCTCAGGAGTAAGCTGAACCTGTTCTGCATTCTTACGGCAGAGACCCATGTAAGAGGCAGAATTTGTCGAAAACCCAGGAAGTCCAATTTCTTCTAAAAGCAATTTTGCAATGTTTTCGAGGTCTCTTACATTCTGTCTGTGAATAGTTACACGGACATTAACAGGGACATAATGTTTTTGAAGAGATTTTATACCCTCAATTGCCTTGAAGAATGTTCCCTCTCCCCGAAAGGCATCATGAGTGATAGGGATCGAGCCGTCGATCGAGACCTGAATGCTATCGCAGCGTTTTGTAGAAGCTAAAAATGCTGCCATCTCATCAGTAATTAACGTCCCGTTGCTCAGAATATTAAAACGCATTCGATTTCGAACTATCCCCTCGATGAGTTCTTTTAAGTCCTCCCGGCAAAAAGGTTCTCCTCCTGAAAGGGTCACGCTCATCACAGCACATCGATTCAATTCCTCGAAAAATGTGAGCCATTCCTCTTTAGGTAAATCCTGACCCACGTCGCCTGCGCTTGTGAAGTGGCTACAGTACTTGCATCGAAGATTGCACCTGGTGGTAATCTCTAAATCCATAGATTTTGGAGTGTTCATCACTTTCATCATCTAAACTCTTTGTCCTTAGTTCATTGTTCTTTGTTTTTCACCTATAGCCCATTGCCTATCACTCTTTTTCCTTCTCCACCTCGTATCCTACTAAACCGTGTTCAACCAGGTCACGAATAAAATCTTTGAGGTGGCTGTCAGCTTCATCTGGCACTTCTTCTGCGTTTTCGCGGAGTTCTTTCAGGATATCATCAATTGTATGGTTACCATCAAGTGTTTTCCATATAAATACACCCACTGGATCAAGACCGAAGGCATTGCCGGTATCTGGATCAAAAAGGATTGCCCAATCATCAAACTCTTCTCGAAGCACCGCCAAAGGATTAGCTACTGGTTTTTTATCTTCCGGCATTGCTTTAGCTACTTCTTCTCTTTTATTTTCATAATTTTATTTATAGGTAAAATATGAGCGAAAGTCAAATGCCCTGAGGAAAACAATAGAAATTGGAAATTGAGAAATTGGAAATTATTTTACCTCCTGACGTTTCATTATTGCCTTAATATACACATTTAAGTAAAGGAAAGAGCTGCCCGTCTAATCTGTTGAAGGAGATTATATTTTTCTTCGGGAGGTAACCCTTTGGTCAACTCATAGAAGACCTTTCTGATCATCTCCGCCCAGCCTCGGGAGGGCACAAATTGATCGTCTTCAATGATCGGGAGATGAAAGGGGGCTGCTCCGGCCTTCCGCACTTTGCCTCTGTGGCATTGGAATACAGCCCATAATAACGAACCATGACCTGGCCCTTGTCCGGAATATGGGAGGTCGCCCGGGCCACAAACTCCAGATAATCCATCCGCTTCTCAGAACTGTCTTTCCCATACCGGTAACAAACCTTGCCCTCTTGCTTCGAGAAGGAGAGGCGTTCGAGGGAGAGCAGCGGACGGATAATGTATTTACCGACCCTCTCGGCGTCCTTCTTGGTTTGAGCCCTGACTTGGCTGTAAACGTTGAACCTGGAATCCCACTAGGTGAGGATCTTCTTGTCGAGCTCTCGGCTGATGAGCGCCTCCTTCAGGAGTAGGGAATTATCTTTCTCACTGCAGTCCTATATCAAGAACGGCTCTTATTACAATTTACAAAATATATATGGGATACAAAGATTTCTCAAATTGTGATAGTTATATCAAGAATATAAATTATTAAAGTTATGTTACACTATTTGTATGGATAACTGGTTCGCCTATCTCAAACAGGGACTTTCCCGCAAACTCCCCAAAGATCGCATCGCGGGTCAGGAAGGCTACGCCGGCATCAAAACCAACCTTAAGAACCTGCGTCCTTTTGTGGGGAAGCACTGGAAGAAGGGCTTGGTGGGAGCCTGCCTCATTCTTTTTGCATCACTCCTCAGTTTTCCCCAACCTCTCATCACCCGCTATCTCATTGACCATGTCATCCTGGCGAGACACCTTGAGCTTCTCCTAGGAGTCGTAGCTTTATTGGTAGGAATTTCACTGGCATCAGCTTTGGCCGGCTTGCTCCAGGAATTCTATTTCACCCGCTTTGAGCAGAACGTCACCCTCGATATCCAGCACAATCTCCTCGAACGTGCCCTGCGCTTTCCAAAGTCGTTTTTCGATGCCACAGAGACAGGGTATCTCATGTCGCGTCTGTCCTCCGATGTCCAAGGGCTGAGATGGTTTTTTTCAAGCACGATTGTTTACATTGCCAGCGATATCCTGCGGTTTGTTGGCGGTGTGGCTTTTCTCTTCTATCTCGAGTGGAGAATTGCCATTGCTGTTCTGGTTGTTCTTCCTCCGGTTGTACTGGTGGTGCGCTACTTTTCCGCTAAGATCCACGCCTTGAGTCATCAGAGTATGGAACAAGAAGCCACTGTTTCTAGCCGTTTTCAAGAGTCATTGTCTGCGGTCTCATTGATCAAGGCGTTCTCCTCTGAAGATCGCACGATTAGACGCCTGATATCTGAGTTGAAGGCTGCCTTTAGAATTACACTGGAGCAATCGACGGTAGGATCTGTTGCCAATCTTGCCATTAGTTCCATGCCTGCTCTTTCCCGGCTTTTCGTGCTGGCAGCGGGTGCCTACTTAGTAATTAAGGGCCATTGGACTCTAGGCTCATTATTTGCCTTCCAGGCTTACCTTGGATATGTTTTCGGCCCTGCTCAATTTTTAGCCAGTGCAAACCTCCAGCTCCAAAATGCGCGAGCTTCACTAGAAAGGGTCTCTGCTCTCTTTGATATTGTTCCTGAAGAAGACACTGGCAGGGGCAAAAAAATCGAGCGTCTGAGAGGAGAAATTGAGTTCAAGAAGCTCTCTTTCTCTTACAATCTTCGTGAACCCGTACTCAGGGATATTTCTTTCCGCATCAGTCCTGGGGAGCATGTGGCGATTGTCGGTCCGAGCGGCGTGGGTAAGACCACTCTGCTGAGTTTGATCCTGCGTTTTTATAAGCCTACCTCAGGAGAGATCTACTTCGATGGCATACCTGCATCGGAGTATGATGTGAGTTCCTTACGCCAACGGATAGGATATGTCTCTCAGAGCACATTTCTTTTGTCTGGGACTATTATAGAAAACCTCCGATATGGAAATCTTGATGCCAGCGAGGAACAGGTCATCCGGGCCGCTAAGGTGGCTGAAATCCACGATTTCATAGAGAGCCTTCCCAAGCGCTATGAAACCGAGGTGGGCGAAAGAGGGGTCAATCTCTCGGAAGGAGAAAAACAGCGCCTTTCCATTGCCCGGGCATTGGTCAAAGACCCTGACATCCTGATTCTCGATGAGCCAGCCTCTGCCCTGGACAGCTTGACAGAAAAGTCAATCTTCAAAACGCTCCCGGAAGTCCTAAAGAATAAGACTCTTTTTGTGGTGGCGAATCGACTTTCCACAATCAAGGATTCGGACCGCATCCTCCTCCTTGACCAGAGCCGTCTTCGGGCCATTGGTACCCATCAGTCACTTCTTGAGACTAATGATTACTACCGTTCTCTTGTTTTATACCAGCCTGGGACAGGCAGGGGAAAAGATTAGTTAAGGCTGGGGGGATAGATGAAAGATTGCAAATGTGAGATGAGCTTCTCAAAGTAGGGAAAGAAAATCCTTTAGAAAACTATCTTTTCTGGATGCCGCGGGCGAAAGAACCATAAATAAAAGCTATGTTGATACGGTCTGCAAAGGCGGCGAAAGAAGCTCGTAACACATCGCCCACTCCCATGGTTTTGACAACCAAACTTTTGAGTTCTCTGAACACAGGGCTATCAGGATTCGTCTGATAATATACTTGCCTTCCCCTCACCATGCGACGGATAATTCCTGCCTCAGAAAGCTGTTTCACTTCTCTTTGCACAGCACCAAACCCCACACCAGCGGCACGGACAATCTGACGTAAATAAAAGGATTCGTCAGTATGACGGTAGAGCAAGGAAAGTACTGCACGTCGGGTCTTTCCGAAAAGGCTCGCCGATAAACTGTCGAAAAGGATTAAAACTGACTGAATTGCTCCGATTCTCTTATCATCCTACAAACCAGAAGATGTCCGCCGCCAGCTCATAACTTCAGGCTATGCCACCGCCATCAACAACCAGATAAGCCCCGGTAATCCACTTGGACATGTCGGAGGCAAAAAATAAGACTGCGTTGGCCACATCTTCTGGCGAGCCAACTCGAGGAATAGGCCTGCTCGCAGCTTTTCTCATAAACTTTTCCTCATCCTCTCCAAGCTGGGCGCATTCGCTGCGGAGCATGGGCGTGTCGATATCGCCTGGACAGACGCAATTCACTCGGATGTTGTGCTTTCCAAGGTCAATGGCCATGGCCCGGGTGAGGTTGAGCGCGCCTCCCTTGGCAGCACAGTAGGAAATAGCATTAGGTCCTCCTTTGAGCGACCATGCAGAGCCTGTGTTAATAATGCTTCCGCCACCTTTCTGAATCATATAAGGAATGACATGGCGCGAAAGCAGATAGATTCCTTTTAAAGTCACATCGAGGGCCAAGTCCCATTCATCCTCTTCGAGGTCGACACAGTTTTTACGGATGGCGATACCGGCATTATTGCAAAGGATATCGATCTTGCTGAATTCCTTTATCGATTCTTCTGCAGCTTTTTTGCAATCAGAATTCAAGCGCACATCACACTTAATAAATTTTGCTTTTCCACCTTGAGCAGCAATTTCAGCAGCAACTTCTGTGCCTTTCTCCTCATTGATATCAAGGAGAGCCACTGCAGTCCCCATTTCTGCCAGACGCTTGGCAATGCCAAGGCCAATGCCAGAAGCCGCACCTGTGATCAAGGCAACTTTGCCTTCTAGCGAAATAAGTTCCGCTGCCTTTATAACTATATTCATGCACTCAATCTCCTTTTTTCAACATATTTCATTTTATATCACATAATAATGAGGAATCGTCTGTATTTTCGCCTTTGGGGTCAGGCATTATCATGAGGAAGTGTGGATAATTAAGGGGAAAAATAATGCTCTTCCCAATGGCAATGCCTGACCCAAAAGAGGTGCAAACTGGGTGATTGAGAAAACCTGACTTTATTTTTCATGTTTTTTCAAATAAGCTCTCCAGGTGATTGCCCATTTCTTCGGGTCGTCAAAAGTGCTTTCATCAATCTTATGAACAACACTTCGGTGAGGAGCATTCTTGACTGTTTCAGGTTCTTTATGGGCTTCTTCCGCAATATGCCTCAACCCATCCAGGTACTCGTCCAGCTCATTCTTGGAGTAGGACTCAGTTGGTTCAATCGTAAAAGGCTGAGGGACAAGGAAGGGATGGTGGCTCGACCAGAGGTGGAAGCCAAAGTCGGCCATTCGAAGGGAAACAGCATGTGTGTCCACACCAGTTTCTTTATATAGCTCGTCCCAGCTATACCTGACCTGCTCGATCCTGTGCTTTCCTACCTTAAAGGGAGAAGTGGCTCCTTTAATTTCTGTAATCTTTTTGAGAAGATAGTTGTTGTTTAAGACCGCGATGCTCGCCACTTCTTTAAGTCCGCGAGCCCCAAGACTCATGATCCAGGCATAAGCTTTCAGGATTGCAGGAAAAGTGCCATAGAATGACCTCACCTTGCCGATGGAGTTTGGCAGGTTGTAATTAAGGTAGTATTTTTCGCCATCGAATTCGACCAATGGGACAGGAAGATATTCAATGAGTTCTTTTGTCACCCCCAAGGCAGCCGAAGCTGGCCCGCCGCAACCATGAGGGGAACTGAAAGTTTTGTGGAGGTTAAAGAAAGAGAGGTCAAATCCTGCCTCCCTTGCCCGCGTGATCCCGAGTATGCCGTTGGCGTTAGCCTGGTCGTAGCCGCACAACCCGCCAGCCTCATGGACAATCTTCGTAAATTCGGTAATCTTCGGGTTGAAGATTCCCGTGTCTTCAGGATTGGTGATGAAGAGTCCTGCTGTCCGTTTGGAAATAGCTTTCTTCAGCGAGTGGATATTGGGCAACCCCTCTTCATCGTGATAAACGGTGACGACGTTGTATCCTTTGACAGCAGCAGCTGCTGCATCCGAGGGGTGGGAGAAGACGGTGGTGATGATTTCGTCTCTCTGGCTTCCTTCTCCTCTTGTTTCATGATATTTTTGGACAATCGAGGCCATAGTCATAATGGCGTTGGAACCAGAACTTGGCTGCAAGGTGAATCTGTCAAGCCCTGAAATTTCACGGAAAAAAAGATCAATCTCATACATGATTTGGAGCGCTCCCTGAACAGTACTTTCATCCTGAGATGGGTGGAGGGCTGAAGCCTTTTTGGACGCAGCCAGAACCTCGTTGATTTTCGGGCTGTATTTCATAGTGCACGTCCCTTGGCCAATATCAATGTTGAGGTCTGCTCCCAGATTCTGCTGGGACAAGCGGAGGAAATGCTTTAAAACTCTCATCTGTCCGACTTCGGGAAGCGCCGGCGGCTCTTTCCTCACCATGTTTTCTGGCAATGAAGAGAGGCCGTCACCGACCAATTCCTTGATTTCAGGTTCGACTTCAGGAACCAGGATGCCCCGTTCTCCCTTGTTGCTCAATTCAAAAATCACTTCTTCATCCCACTTGGCCTGATGAAAATTTCTCAATTTGCTACTTTTTTGAATTTCCATTGTTTTTCCTCCTTTCCCTCATCGCAAGCATTCCCTCAGAGAATCTGCCAGCATGTCTATATCGTTCTTTGTCAGCACTTCTGTTACACAGTACAAGGCACAATTTGGAAGCTCAGAAAATTCCCCAGATAAATCTTTCCCACCAAAGATACCACTCTCAAGAAGTGCACGGTTAATTTCTAACACAGATTTTCCTGTGCGGCTAAAATCGACAACAAACTCTTTGAAGTGGGCGGATCTGAAGCGAAGGCGAACGTCCCTGATTCCTGCAAGCTTTTTTTCGGCATACTGCGATTTCTGGAGAATATGTTGACCAAGCTCACGCATTCCTTGCGGTCCCATCAGCGATAAATAGACAGCAGCAGATATTCCGTAAAGCGCAGCAGCTGTACCGACAAATTCTTTCCCTTTTTCTCTTCCAGCAAAGGATGTCCGGCTGTAGGCCACATCGCCAAAGCCCCATTCTCCTCGAGCTGAAGTCTTGGCAATGCCGAAAAGGCGGGAGGGATATTCCATAACGAATCGCTCTTCATCGCGGCTCGCAATAAAACCTCCGAGAGAACCTCCATAATACATGTGGTTTCCAAGTCCTTGGATATCTCCGCAGGCGATGTCAGCACCGTACTGACTTGGCGGTTTTAGAACGCCAAGAGAAATCGGGTCTACACCGACAACGCACAATGATCCATTCGCATGAGCTATATCTGCAATGCTTTCACCCTGCGTTTCAATGAACCCGAGATAGGATGGATTCTCAAAATAGACCGCCGCCACATCCAGAGTCATTTTCGATTCAAGGTCGCCGAGGTCAATGAGGCCAGTTTCAGGAAGGTGGCTTATCATGGCGATGGTCATCACTGGCTGACAGTAGTTGCGGATGATGGCCAGCCTGTCTGGCGAGAGCGTATCTGCGATGAGGACTTTGTTGCGTTTGGTGATCCGACCAGCCATACGGATAGATGTGCTTGCTGCCTGCCCCCAATCATAGGTGGGGACATTAACCACATCGAAATCAAGAAGCTCGGCCATCAGACTTTCGTACTCAAAAAGAGCCTGGAAGCGTCCAGCATCTTCGTAAGGCTCCCCAGCGTAAGCGGTCAGGAATTCTGAGCGATTGGTGATTTCATCGCAGATGGCTGGAACATAATGTTGAGCGCAACCCCCACCTAAAAAACTCACGTATTCCTCACAGGATTTATTTTTGTTAAGTATTTTTTCTAAATGGCGTTTGAGCTCCAATTCTGAGAACAAAGGTTCGGGCAAATTTAGCTCTCTCTTCAAGCGCAATTCTTCAGGGATATCCTCGTACAATTCATCAACGTCCCTCACTCCTATTTCTTTCAGCATTTTTTCCTTAACCTCTGGAACAGAGTTCGGGATGTAGGGATGGATAAAGTTTTTCTTTTTCTCCACTCGAACCTCCTTTACATATTGGTAATTATAATTGTTTTGAAACGAAATTGTAAATTAATTGTAATTGGGGACGTTCCCCAAAGGGACACCCTATTAAGATAAAACATGGAATTCTCACCTTAAAATTTTAAGTCAAAAGCAAAAAATTTAGTCTTTTGCAATGTCTGGAAATCCATCAATTTGATGAAAATTTGGCTAGTTCCAGGAAAGATAAGAGTGGCGATTGGGAGATCCGGCCCTAGATTCAATAATCGCTTATTAAAGAGGAAAAGGGGCCAACTGACCAGCTAGCTCTCTTGGTTATCCTGGCTTTGCGCGTCAATTTCTTATCGCCCAATTCAATCGAAATTACATATTCACCTGGAGGTACCAGACGCGCAAACGGATCTTTCTCCTCTTGCATGCGGGCGATTTCCTTTTCTGCTCCCTGCCAGCTCATGTCCCAGAGGATACTGTTAATCCCAGCTTTTGTCGCGCCGTCAAGAGTCTTAAGCAGCTTCCCATAGGGATCTGATACAGTAATCTTGATCTTTTCTTTCACTTCGTTTTTCAGGTAATAATTGATCACTATCGCATTGGCCTCATTGGGAGTCACTAAATGCCTATCCCCATATAAATGATAATTACCGCCAAAAGTTCGTTCAATATGTTGTGCCTTGGGCTCAAGTTCGAAAAAATAGAAATCCTCAGCCAGCATTTTTTTATTCATCTCCTCGAGGGGTGATACATCAGTAATAAATAAGCCGCGGCCGTAACTTCCCACAACCAGGTCATTCTCCCGAGGATGAACCAGTAGGTCATGCACCGGAACAGAAGGCATATTATTCTTCATCCTCACCCACTTCTTGCCGCTGTCAATGGATACAAAGACCCCTACATCCGTGCCCAAAAAAAGGAGGTCTGGATTTTTTCTGTCTTCGAAGATAACGTTTATCGGACTTTCCGGAAGATTACTGGATATTGGTGTCCAGGTCTCACCGAAATCAGCCGTCTTGTAGAGGTATGGCCTAAAATCGTCCTGGCGATATCCATTTTTAGAGACATAGGCTGTTCCTTCCGCGAAATGGGAGGCAAATACTCTGCTCACCCATCTCGACTCAGGCCCTCCGACTGCCGCAATCTTCTGGGTCAAGTCAGTCCAGTTTGCTCCATAATCTCTAGTCAGCCAGACCTTTCCATCATCTGTACCGACCCAGATAACTCCTGGCGTCATCGGAGATTCCGAAATCGTGGTGATGGTGCAGTATTGAATGTTTCCACGGCCATTGATCTTTGAAGGATCGTTCGTCGTCAGGTCAGGGCTTATCTCCTGCCAGCTATCCCCGCGGTTTAGAGAACGAAGCAGAACCTGGGCTCCAACGTAAATTATCTGACTGTTGTGAGGCGAAATATGAATAGGGTTGCACCAGGTGAACCTCAGAGGTGGTTTTCCTTTTTCTCTCCTTGGAAAGATACTCGTCCGAATGCCCAGTTTCTGGTCAACCCGCCAGTGATGGCCGAATTCAGAACAGTTGTAGAGCCAGCGGCTATCGTTAGGATCAACCTGATTGTACATCCCGTCACTGCTGCCAACTGTCACCCAATCAGCCAGAGTGATTTGGCCTGACCAGCTGTTGCTCGGTCCCTTCCAGCACTCATGGTCCTGAAGCCCTCCATAGATGTTATAAGGGTCTTCCATATCCACACCGATGGCATAAAACTCTCCCAAAGGAAGGTTGTAGAAGTGATCGCAGGTCTTCCCCCCATCATAGGAAATATGCACTCCGCCATCGCTTCCCAGAAATATGCGGTCAGAATTTTGAGGGTCTATCCATAATGTTCGGACATCGCCGAACATCTTTGAAAATAATTTGAGCTCACCCCAATTGAGATCATTCCATGTCTTTCCGCCATCAGTCGAATTGGCCAGAGCGATGCCCGTCACAAAAATTTTCTGATCGTTGTTGGGGTCAACTCGAATCTGGTTGAAGGAATAGGGTGCCTTGCTTCCTACATCGTCTTCCATGGAATTCATTTTTTTCCAGGTTTTTCCGCCATCTTCGCTGCGGTAAACTTCACTTCCGATAGGCCTTTCTTGCGGCTCCAGTCCCTGGCTTTTGTCCTGCTCAGCCTCTTTTTTGGAAGGTGGACGTTTGTTTGAATTCTCAACCACAGCGTAAAGGATGTCCGGATTTTTCAAATAGATATCGAGCCCGATGCGACCGATCTTCCCACTGGGGAGGCCGCCGCTGAGCCGTGTCCAGGTCTTGCCAGCGTCAGCTGTTTTATAGATCCCACTCTCAGGTCCCGATTCTTCAAAAGTCCAAGGCAGCCTTTGTTTCTCGTAGGTTGCAGCATAGAGGATATCTGGATTGGCAGGGTTCATAACAAGATCAATGACTCCGACTTTTTCGTTAATGTAAAGAATTTTTTTCCAGGACTGGCCTCCATCCTCGGTCTTGAAGACTCCTCTTTCCTCATTTGTTGAATAGAGGTGGCCCATGGCGGCGACATAAAGGACATCCGGATTTTTGGGATGGATCACGATTCTGGCGATATGGTGGGAATCTTTTAACCCCATGTTTTTCCAGGCCTTTCCGCCATCTGTGGATTTATAGACACCGTCGCCGCTATAGGAACTGCGGGTGTTGTAAGCCTCGCCAGTGCCGACCCAGACAATATCAGGATTCGAAGGAGCAAGGGCCACATCTCCGATAGAAAGCCTGCTCTGCTCATCAAACACGGGCTCGAAGGTTGTGCCATTGTTCGTGGTCTTCCAAAGACCGCCATTTCTGGTGGCGACGTAGAATGTGTAGAGATGAGCTTTTGGAAGAGATTCAGGAACCGCAAAATCCGTAACCCATGAACCAGCCCTATAGGGGCCTAGATTCCGGTAAGTAAAACTCTTCAACAAATCTTCGCTAAAGAGGTTCTGTTCTTTAGCAAACGAATAGGATACAGAGAAAAGTAAACAGAAAACAAGGGATAAGCTTATAAAACAATTTTTGGAGCGCATCAATCCTCCTTTAGAAAAATATGAGATGTGAAATCTTTCTGAGCTACTTTTATCACAGGAAAAAGTTGGGGTCAAATCTAAGCCGCCGTTCCAGATAACCCGCTCCATGAGGGACGAAGAGCTCATGCAGGACTTTCAGTTTATAATCCACAAGGGTTGGAACCTGAGTTCCACCCCAGCTTCTCCTCCAAAGCCACTGCCAGCAGGATAGGTTGAGGGAAGCCCGTTATCATAGCCGTACTTCTGCCAGACATGGAGGATGGCAAAAAGGTCCCTCATCCCGAATGAAGAAAGCATCTGGAGGTCGTCTCTATAATCATTAAAAGATTGTCTCCATAAATCGACAATCACACGATTGGACAAAAAGCTTCTATAAGGAGAGACAGGATTTGAAACACGGTAGAAAGTCTCTTCGATATTCGGCGAAACTGAAAGATAAACTGTTTCCTGCAAGTTGTTTCTTCTTCCGTCTGTGAGCTGACGGTAGGTCGCCACATAGGCAAAGGAGGCAGAGGTCTCCGAATAACGTCTGTTCAGAGGAGAGATAGAAGAGGAATCAGTTCAGAGCGGGAATTTCTATTTCTTCTTTTTGTTTCTAAACATTTAAGAGCTTTTGCGCTGGATTTATTATTTCTAAATAAATAAAATTGGCTCATGATAAAAATGCAGAGAAGACATTTTCTTAACACCTTTATAGGAAGCCTTATAGCTACGAAGCACCTCTTTTCTTTCGAGAAACAAAGAAGTCTCCCAGGAAATGAGATTCTTTACTCCCGGGACACCACAGACATCCTTGTCAAAGTCTTGGGAACTGCCCAGGATGGGGGGATTCCTCAGATAGGCTGTTACTGCAAAAATTGTCTTCTGGCGCGCAAAAATCCTCAATATTCTCGACTCATTTCTTCACTGGCAATTCTGGATCTTAAAGAGAAAAAATACTTCTTGGTGGATGCTACCCCAGAAATTCCTATCCAAATGGATATTGCCTATGAGGGACTCCATCCAGAAAAATCTGGCTTAAAAAATGCTCCTCAAGGTATCCTCCTCACCCATGCTCATATCGGACACTACACTGGTTTGATGTTTTTTGGCTATGAAGCCATGGCAACTTGGAAATTGCCTGTCTATTGCTCGCCTCGCATGGCAAATTTTTTATCCAAAAATGGCCCTTGGAGTCAGCTTGTTCATCTTGAAAACATATCCCTCATCGAGCTTCCCCTTGACAAAAAATATTCTCTCACTCCCCAGGTTTCAATAATTCCTCTTCAAGTGCCTCATAGAGATGAATTTTCCGATACACTCGGCTTCAAAATTTCTGGCCAGGAAAGGAAGCTCCTTTACATACCGGATATTCAAAGCTGGGAGGCCTGGCCGCGAAGAATTGAGGAAGAAGTTGAGAAGGTAGATATCGCGCTCTTGGATGGGACATTTTTCAGCCCGGAAGAATATCCCGGACGAGATCTTTCTCAGATTGGACATCCTTTCATAAAAAAGAGCATGGAAGTTCTAAGAGAAATTCCTAAAAAGGGGGAAACAGCCATCTATTTCACCCACCTCAATCACTCTAATTTAGCCCTTAACCCAGAGAGTGAAGAACGAAAAGAAGTCGAGGAGAAAGGCTTCAGGATTGCCTCTGAAAGGATGGAATTTTTCCTTTAATCCTTTTTATAAATTCTTTGCTGTAGAAATTTTCTCAAGGGCCTGGACTCTCTCAGAGACATGTTTGTAATCAGCATTCCATTCTTTGATCTCTTTGTACAAACTCAAAGCCTTCTCCGACTCTTTCAGCTCTTCATAAAGGGAAGCCAACTCATACTTTAAAGCGAATAACTGACTTGATCCCTCCTTGCAGAGTTCAAGGCCTTTTTCAATCCAAATCACACCTTCTTTAAAATCCCTTTTTTGCCTGTAACAGTAACTGATGATGCTGTAGCAATCCACAGTCTGCCTTCTGTCTTTTGAAGCCACTTTAAATTCTTCTATAGCTTCTTCTATCAACCCCTGCTCAAAGAAAGCTATGCCCAAATTATAATGACTCTCATAATCTTTTTTATCAATTTTCCCTTCCACACCTTTCTTAAATTCTGAAACAATCGAAGAGAGTTCTTTCTCGACAATGACAGTCTTCCCTTTGAGCTGCTGATGAAAAACCGTTTCGATCATTGCTAACTCTTCATCTATTTTTTTTGTCAAATCGTAATATGTCTTATCTCCTGCTTGGCGGGTTGAGAGGGGAACGATCTCTGTCTCCTCAAAGACATCAGAAACTGAAATTCTCTCCCCATCCACAAACTCTTTGTAAAGAGGGTGAGAAGACTTTGTGCGATCTTCTTTCAGTTTTCTCCCTTCGATTTCAGCCTCTTTTGCAGAAACTTTCTCTACAAGAATAGGAATTTCTTCCTCACTCACTTGAACTTGAGCCTGTATTTTATTAATATGGGCAATTTTTTTAACGATGATGGGTTCGTCAGAATATTTTAATCTCAAGTTCTCAAGAATTCTTTTCGCATTCCTGATTAATCCCTGTTCTAAGTACAAATCTGCTTTGGCAAAGCTCATCTTTATTATCTGCCTGTCCTTTTCAGGGAGAGAGGTAAATTCATCTTCTATTCCTTTCTCAAATGCTTTGGCTTCTGCTCGAAGAGGAGGAGCTTTCTCTATCTTCTCAATGACTTTTCTCTCTTCAAAAAAAGTTGGCGGAGCTTTCTCTTCCTTCTTCTTCTCAACGACCTTGGCCTCTATGGAAACAGGTGGAATCTTTTCAACCCCAATCTTTTCCACAATCTTTTTCTCTTCCAGACGCGGGGGAGCCTTCTCTTCTTTCTTCTCAACGACCTTAGGTTCTATCGAAATAGATGGAAACTTCTCAACCTCTATCTTCTCTACCACCTTCTTCTCTACTACTTTCTTCACTTCCCCAGGAGGTGGAATTTTCTCCGCCTTCTTCTTCTCCACCACCTTAGCCTCTGCTGAAACAGGAGGAACCTTCTCCACCTTTATTTTTTCACTCACTTTGCCTTTCTCTAAAGGAGGACGAATCTTCTCTTTTCCAGTCAAAATCCTGTACTCATACTCAAGCTCTTTATCTTGAGGACAGAGATTCATGAGCTCTTTCAGAACGGGCAATATTTTGTCCTTCAAATTCCTATCACGGTATTCTTCAAGAAGAACTCTATCTGCAACCTCAAGGTTCTTTCTCTGATTCTTCGATTTATAAATGGAGGCCAATTTCTCTAACGTCGGAAGATGGACTCTCTCAGAGGACAAAATCAGTCCAAGAAGACCTATGGCTTTTTCCACTTTCTCCTTCTTGAGTAAGCTGCTAACCAGAGGTCCATAAATCTCAAAAGCATTATCAAGATCGTCGTGTTCAATCTTTATGCGTCCCAGTTTTACTTTGACATCGAGATTCAGCGGTTGCTCAGAGGAAATCTTAGAAAATATCTCCTCTGCTCTTTGGAAATCTCGACCTTCAAAGTAAAGATTCCCCAAAAGGTTAAGAAAATCGAGATTGTCTTTGTCTTTTCTGAGTTTATTTTCGACAAGTCCTATCGCTTCTTTTATCTTTTTCTCTTTTTTGAATAATTTGATGAGATTGGAGACTGTTTGTTCATAATCTTCATTGATCTCTTTTGCCTTGTTGAGGACTTTCTCCGCTTCCCGAAGCTCGTTATTCTCTATCAGATATTCTGCAACTTCATTGAGCTCCCCAACCGCCTCATCGACCAGCCCTTCTTCTTTATAGAGATCAGCAAGCACGAGCCTGGAGTTGAAGTCTTTCTTGTCGAGCTTAATGATTTTTTCATACAGAAGAACAAGGTCTTTGACGCGTTTCGCTTCCTTTAACCTATCCGCAATTTTTAAATACTCTACCTTTGCTTCAGAGATAAACCCTTCAGTGGCAAGGAGATCAGCAAGCTTTATGGCTGAGCGAGTGTCTTTTGGGTCTAACTTAATGATCTTCTTGTAAGTGGACCGAGCTTGGGAGTACAAGCCTTTTTTTTCGCACTGTGTGGCGATATCATGAAATATATCTATGGCTTTGTCATCCTTTGCTAATTTCACATACAAGTCACCAATGGTATTGCCGATATTGATATCGAGTTCATCTTTTCCCAAAAGTTTTTCGTATTCGGCGATAGCTTCCTGAATTTTTCCTGCTGTGACATATTTCTCTGCACTCTCTATGATTTTGATTCTATCTCTCTTAGGATCCATTTCTTTCACACTTTAGATGCTAGATTAAAGGTCAACCTATGGAAAGGAGTAGGGCCCAGTTCTTCTAAAGCTCGAAAATGTTCTTTCGTTCCATAACCTTTATTCTTATGGAGGGAATATCCCCCATAAACCTTATTTAAAAGAATCATCATTTCATCTCTTAGGACCTTTGCCACAATAGAAGCGGCAGCAATGGAAATACTCTTTCTATCTCCTTGCGGAATACCTATCTGAAAATAATTTACATCTTTTAGGATAAAGCCGTCAACTAGAAGAACATCAGGAGTGATAGGGATATTTTCGACAGCTCTTCTCATGGCTGTGAGTGAAGCCTGATAGATGTTTGCTTGATCAATCTCAAGGTTTGTGGCCATGCCTATCCCCAAAACTTCAACATTGTTCAAGATAAACCTGGCCAACCTCCTCCTTTTCAAAGGGGTAAGAAGCTTAGAGTCATTCACTTCCTTTAACCATCCGGGCAGGACTCCCTTTATGGTTCGATAAGGAAAAATGACTGCAGCAGCTACCACGGGGCCAAAGAGAGCACCCCGGCCCACTTCGTCGACTCCAGCTATGAATTTAAACCCCCTTTTTAAAAATTTTTTTTCAATCTGAAAACTTGGCACTTTTAAATATTTTTAAATTCACTTCTCTCTACCGTTCCTCTTTTAGCCTGGCTGCTTTCCCCTTCAAGCTTCGAAGGTAGTACAACTTGGCTCTCCTCACTTTTCCCTTTCTCAGCACTTCCACTTTTTTGATCATCCGTGAATGAAGAGAAAAAATTCTCTCAACTCCTATGCCAAAGGAAATTTTTCGAACGCAGAAGCTTTCTCTTGGGCCAGATCCTCTTTTGGCAATAACATCTCCCTGAAAAATCTGAACTCTTTCTTTATCCCCTTCTTTGATGATCACATGGACTTTAACCGTATCCCCGACATTAAATGGTTCAACATCCTTTTTTAACTGTTTCTCCTCAACTAAATGCATCAGGTCCATAGTTTGTTCCTTTCTTCTTAATTTTGTCGAGTATCTCCTCTTCCTCTGGAGAGAATTCTCTCTTTTCCAAGAGATCAGGTCTTAAAATCCACGTTTTCTCCAAAGATTTTTTTCTTCGCCATGACTCAATCTTTTTGTGGTCTCCAGAGAAAAGAACTTGAGGCACTTTCATTCCTCTAAAATCGCGAGGCCGAGTGTACTGAGGAAAATCCAAAAGGCCTTCAAAAAAAGAATCATGCCTGACAGAGCCTTCTTTTCCAACAACTTCGGGAACAAACCTCGAAACAGCATCAACGATAACAATAGCTGCCGGCTCTCCTCCTGTTAAGACATAATCACCGATAGAAATCTCGCCGCATGCCAAATATTGACTCACTCTTTCATCCACTCCTTCGTAACGACCGCAGATGAGAATAATTTGTGGATGCTGAGCCAGCTCTTCAGCCAGTCGGAAATCAAATTTCCTTCCTTGTGGCGAAAGCAGATAGACAGACGCTTCTTCAAATTGCCTTATCTTCTCGACAGCAGCGAAAATGGGCTCAGGCTTGAGAACCATTCCCTCGCCTCCTCCAAAGGGTCGGTCATCAACCTGCTTGTGTTTATCGAGCGCAAAATCTCTCAAGTTATGCACCTTGATCTCTAGCAGCCCTTTCTCAAGCGCTTTCCTTATAATTCCGCCTGAAAAAACTCCTGCAAACATTTCAGGAAAGATGGTAATTATATCAAATCTCATTCAAGTCCAAAAGGCCTTGAGGAGGATCGATGAGGATCTCCTTTTTTTCCAAGTTGACCTCAAGGCAAATGGCCTGGGTAAAAGGAATGAAAATTTCCCTTTTACCTTCCTCAATTATAAGGAGACTACCATCTTTGATGGATAACAGGCCCTTGACACTTCCCACACTTCGTCTATCTTTGGTAAAAACTGTGCAGCCAATTAGCTGGAAGTGATAATAGTGGCCTTTTTCTAAAGGTTCGAAAATTTCCTCTGGACCAAGGATTTCCAGGCCAACCAATTCATTGGCCTGAGTTAGAGAATCGATTCCCTTTAGCTTGAGAAGATGATAATTCTTATAGGGCTTAAGATATTCGACTTCGAACTCTTCTTCGAACCCTTTTCTTCTAAGATATACCTTTAAACAAGAAGGCTTAAAGGAAAGCCCAGAAAATAGCTTTATCTTGAGTTCGCCTCTCTTTCCTTGACTCCTTATAATCTTTCCGACACTGAACAAACTAGCCTTTCTCGATGATTTCGAGATTGAATCTCCTCTTCAGTTTCATTCCAGCAGCACCAAGAATAATCCTTATAGCCCGTGCTGTTCTTCCCTCTTTTCCGATAACCTTGCCCAAATCTTCCTGAGCTACCTTGAGTTCCAGGATCGTTGTCTGTTCCCCTTCCAGCTGGGAAACTTGCACCTTTTCCGGATTGTCCACCAATGCTTTGGCAATCAATTCTACGAGCTCTTTCACTGTAACCTCCTTTTAGTCTAAGAATGTTAATTGGAAAGTTTCTTTAACTTGGAAACTTTATGTAAAAGAGATTGAACTGTTTTAGATGTTTGAACGCCTTTAGCCAGCCAGTATTTGGCCTTTTCATAATCAATTTTGATTTCAGCAGGTTCCTTCAAAGGATCATAGAACCCGATGAAATCTATTGCCTTGCTTTCTCTAGCTCTTTTCGAATCAATAACAACAATTCGATAAGAAGGCCTACTCTTTGCTCCAAATCTCATCAATCGCATTGAAATCATTTTTTATCCATTTTTATAAAAAAATTATTTCTAAATATTACCTGAATTCCGCCTTTAAGTCAACTCATCGAATCAAATCATCTAAAATGTAACCGAAGGAGGTATCGTCTTGTCACGTAAAAATGTAACCGAAATGGACAAGGAAAGACAGTCATTTTATAACCTAACCTTGCCTGATAAGAG
>Ga0315296_10000050_pt1 | contig 123412 bp, 116 predicted proteins | sample YL17G14_18_MG_FD_203921 | JGI IMG/M metagenome (GOLD analysis project Ga0315296, IMG submission 203921) | Sediment microbial communities from Yellowstone Lake, YNP, Wyoming, USA - YL17G14_18 | ecosystem: Environmental > Aquatic > Freshwater > Lake > Sediment | place: USA: Wyoming | collected...
GCCTGACCTACATCTCCGGGTGCCGCTGCTGGGACATTGCCCTTACATGGTGGCACCGCCCCCAGACATGGCATAGGGACGATCGTGTTATGGTCCTGCTGACATTGACCGGGCTTGGCACCATCGGCCATTGACCCTGGTTGAATAATATTTCCTCTACTCTTTGAGGAGAGGGTAGGGTGAGGTTTGGGTGGAGGGTTGAGAATTGACTGCGATCGAAAGCAGAGGTATGTTAAAAGAGAGGGGTTGGAGAAATGAGAAATATCACAATAGAACAAGTTCTTGAAAGTATAGACAGCCTGGGCACCGAGGACCAGGTATATGTATTAGAAGTTCTTTCCAAAAGGATAATCGAACTGAGACGTAGATCAATTGCTGAAAAAGCGAGAGAGGCAGAGAAAGCGTATAAAAAGGGTAGGGTAAAAAGAGGCTCAGTAGACGACCTGTGGAAAGACCTGAATGGTTGAGATCATATGGGATGAGAAATTTAAGAGGATCTACGAGAAATGGAGCTATAGACACCCTGATCTGATAAATTCTTTTTGGCAAGCCTTAAAGTTATTTGAAAATAATCTCTTTCATCCTTCTATTAAAACACATTCACTCAGCGGTGTTTTGAAGGGACTATGGTCGCTAAGGGTCAGCTATTAACACAGAATGGTCTCTAAATTCCTTGATAAAGATAAAAAGAAGGTGTTACTGATTGATATTGGTACGCATGAAGAAGTTTATTAATTTCATATCCGTAAATGTTTTCTAAGATCACACTCGTAGTAAATCCGGTCTCGGCCAATAGGACCACTGGTAAGGAATGGTCTCAAATTGCCGGCAAACTGAAGAGCATCATTGGGGATTTCAAATGGGAGTTCACCACAGGGCCGGATACTGCTCCAGCGATTGTCCGGAAGGCATTGAAGGCAGGTACTGACATTATTGTGGCCGTTGGTGGTGACGGGACCCTTAACGAGGTTGTGAATGGGTTCTTTGAGGAAGGAAGGTCCATCAATCCGCAAGCGTCCCTCGGGGTTATTGCAAGGGGCACAGGCACAGATTTCATCAAGACAGCAAAGATCCCAAAGGATCTGGATGAAGCTGCTAAACTCATTGCAGAAGGCATGACCAAGAGAATAGATGTGGGAAGGGCAACTTTCAAAGGGCATTCAGGCAAAGAATTGACACGGTATTTCCTGAACATAGCAGACTTTGGTATCGGGGGAGAGACCGTGGCAAGGGTTAACAGGACAACCAAGGCATTCGGAGGGTTCCTTTCGTTCCTATGGGGTGCAACAGTAACAATATTGATGTGGAAGAACAAGAGAGTAAGGCTCCAGATTGACGATGGCCCTGTTGAAGAGAAGATCGTTCAGAATGTGGTTGTAGCAAATGGCCAGTATTTCGGCGGGGGGATGTGGGTTGCGCCCAAAGCAGAGCTTTCCGATGGTCTTTTTGATATTGTGATATTCGGTGACATCTCAAGGGGACAGTCCCTTAGGGACGGCACACGAATCTATAAAGGGACGCATCTGGAGATGGATAAGGTTTCCTGCGTCCGGGGCAAAAAGGTCATGGCATTCTCTGAAGAAAGGGTTTTAATTGATATGGACGGAGAGCAGCCAGGAATACTTCCTGCCACATTTGAGATGGTGCCCGACTCGCTTTCCATTATTTATAAAGGGGTTCTCTGAATATAAGGAGGGAAAAATGGCTCGGAACAAAATATCTGTGATAGGGGCTGGTAATGTTGGAGCTACTACGGCGCTCATGCTGGCGCAGAAGGAGCTTGGGGATGTCGCACTTGTGGATGTAATTGAGGGCATGCCGCAAGGCAAGGGGCTTGATATGCTCCAGGCCATGCCGGTCTATGGGTGCGATGTCCAGATCGTTGGGACAAACGGATACGAGGAGACGAAAAACTCCGATATTGTTGTCATCACTTCAGGACTCCCTCGCAAACCGGGAATGACCCGTGAGGACCTACTCAAGACAAACTTGTCAATTGTAAGGGAGGTAACAGAGAAGGTTGTGAAAAACTCTCCTCAGGCCATTCTTATTGTGGTTGCAAATCCATTGGACGCCATGACCTACGTGGCGTTCAAGGTAAGCAGGTTTCCCAGGGAGAGGGTGCTCGGCATGGCTGGGATTCTGGATTCATCGCGCTTCAGGGCCTTTATCGCAATGGAGCTAAAGGTCTCGGTGAAGGATATTACTGCATTTGTCCTGGGCGGCCATGGGGACACAATGGTTCCGTCTGTTCAATATACGACTGTGGGTGGTGTGCCTGTGAAAGATCTCATTCAGAAAGACCGCCTGGAGAGTATCGTCAAGAGGACCCGCGAGGGAGGAACAGAGATCGTCAAGCTTCTAAAGACCGGCAGCGCATATTATGCGCCGGCTGGGTCTACCGTTGAAATGGTTGAATCTATAATTAGAGACAAGAAAAAGATCCTTCCATGCGCAGCGCTCTGCCAGGGTGAATACGGCATAAAAGATCTTTTTGTTGGTGTTCCTGTAAAACTTGGGAGTAAGGGAATGGAGCAGATAATAGAGTTCAAGCTGTCAGCGGAGGAGCAGGCAGCCCTTATGAAGTCTGCAGATGCAGTGAGGGCCGTAAGGAAAGAGGCAGACGCCCTTTTGGGGTGAGCAAATGAGGCTAATTGAGTCACAGACGATTGTCCAGGCAGTAAAGAACCTGTGCATTGAAGCAAACTATAATCTCAAGGAGGATGTGACTGCGGCTCTCAGGATGGCAAGGGAAAGAGAGAAATCTGAGACGGGCAGGGAGATCCTGGGGCAGCTCCTTGAGAATGCGGAGATCGCCAGAAAAGACGGCTACCCGCTGTGCCAGGATACGGGCGTTGCAGTATTTTTCATTGAAATGGGACAGGAGGTTTCCGTGACGGGGGCGGGACTTTATGAGGCGGTCAACCAGGGGGTCAGGGAGGGATATGAAAAGGGCTTTCTCAGAAAGTCAATGGTTGTCCATCCTCTCAAACGAGTGAACACAGGAGACAACACACCTGCCATCATACATATGGAGTGTGTGCCCGGGGATAGAATCAAGATAGACTTCATGGCCAAGGGCGGCGGATGCGAGAACATGAGCGGCTTAACCATCCTTACTCCGGCTGCAGGCATAGCAGGGGTCAAAGAGTTTGTTATCAAAAGGGTCAGGGAGGCAGGCTCAAATCCCTGCCCCCCTATAATTGTCGGCGTGGGAATAGGTGGGAATTTCGAGAAGGCGGCAATTCTCTCAAAAAAGGCTTTGCTGCGCCCTATTGGAAGCAGGAGCACTGATCCGGATGTTGCGCGATTGGAGGAGGAGATTCTTAATGATATTAACCAGCTTGGGATCGGGCCCCAAGGTCTTGGAGGATCCGTAACAGCTCTATCTGTCCAGATTGAGGTTTTCCCCTGCCACATTGCATCCCTTCCGGTTGCTGTGAATATAGAATGTCATTCCCATAGGCATACGGAGGTCATTCTGTGAAGTCCCCAGTGCTCCTGACCACGCCCTTGACCGATAAGGCCGTTGAAAGTCTCAAGGCCGGAGACAACATTCTGTTGAACGGTGTGCTGATTACAGCAAGGGATGCTGCCCATAAGAGGCTTGTGGAGGAGATGGACAGGGGCGGAACCCTTCCAATCGAACTTTCAGGGCAAGTGATCTATTATGTAGGGCCTTCCCCTGCCAGGCCGGGCAGGCCAATAGGCTCGGCAGGTCCCACAACGAGCTACAGGATGGATGCTTATGCGATCAGGCTGATGGAGAAGGGGATAAAAGGCATGATCGGAAAGGGGAAGAGGAGCACTGCTGTCATTGAAGCCATGAAGAAATATAAATGTGTCTATTTTGCTGCTGTGGGAGGTGCAGGCGCTCTTCTTGCCAAGAGGATCACGGCGTGCGAGCTTGTTGCATACGGGGATCTTGGGCCAGAGGCCATAAGGAAATTGATGGTCAAGGATTTCCCGGTCATAGTGATCAACGATATTTTTGGAGGAGATGCATATATAATGGGGATGGAAAGATTCAAGGCATGAAAATATGCAGATAGAGAGAGCAGGTTTCTGGCCGTGGTTTCTCCAGCGCCTGACAGGACTTTACCTGGCAGTTGGAATGGCAGTCCATATGTTCATCCTGCCGCTTGGGGGTGAACCGGTAGACTTCTATTCGGTGCACGGAAGGCTGAAGTACGCCGGCTGGCTCATTTTCGATCTACTGCTCCTCGTTACCTGCCTGTATCATGGTTTTAACGGGCTCTGGGCCATAGTCCTTGATTACAATCCACGCGGCCTATGGAGGAAGAGGTTGGGGTATTTTATATTTATCATGGGCCTGGTTTTTCTTGTCTATGGGGTCGCCGCACTGATCCCGCTGGTTGGAGGTTGACCGGATCGTGAAGATCACAAGAGACCTCTATCTCAGCGCTGGAAGAAACATTGTCAGAGAGCACCATGGTCTCTGGTTCTTCGGACTCCAGAGGCTCACAGGCTTTCTCCTTGCCGTTTATCTCATCCTACACATCCTTATTAACAGCTCAGCACTGTTCGGCAGCGCCGAGACCTACGATTGGATCACATCATTGGTACAGGGCCCCGGCTTCCAATACCTTGAGATCCTCGTTGTCCTCGGTGTCTTCTTTCATCTCTTCAACGGCCTCAGGATAATCATCGCAGATTTCTTCGCACTCACAAGGAGGCAGGGGACTCTTCTTGCACTCGTTTCTGTCTTCACGGCCATTATGTTTGCCTATACTGTTTGGGTTTACTTGCCCAAACTTACGGGGATGCACTGATGAGAAATTTCAATATCATCGTAGTTGGGGGCGGACTTGCCGGCATGAGGGCCCTGATTGAAGGGAACAGGAGAAACCTGAAAGTGGCCCTGTTCTCAAAGGTCCACCCGGTGCGAAGCCATTCTATTGCTGCCCAGGGTGGAATCAATGCTGCCCTCGGGAACCATCCGCGCGGATTCAATGATTCGGTGGAGAAACACGCCTACGACACGATCAAGGGAAGTGACTATCTCGCCGACCAGGATGCTGTCATAAGAATGTGTGCCGAGGCCCCGGAAAGGATCTACGAAATGGAACACTGGGGGTGCCCTTTCAGCAGGGCCGAGGACGGCAAGATCGCCCAGCGCCCATTTGGCGGCGCTGGCTTTCCCAGGACATGCTATGCAGCCGACAGAACAGGGCACATGCTGCTTCATACCCTCTACGGTCAGGTGGTTAAATTTGAGCAATGGGCAGAGAGGGGTGAGACTGTTGTTCTGGATGAATGGCTTGTTACAGCCATTGCGGTGGACGGCGGGACATGTGTTGGAATTGTTGCACTTGATCTTGTTACAGGAAGACTTGAGGCATTTCAGTCGGATGCGGTCATCTTTGCAACCGGAGGCTCCTGCCGGATCTATGGCAACTCCACCAATGCTGTCATAAATACCGGTATTGGCATGGCTGTTCCCTACTGGGCCGGTGTCCCTCTCAAAGACATGGAATTTATCCAATTTCATCCAACGACCCTGTTTGGCACAAACATCCTTGTAACCGAGGGAGCCAGGGGCGAGGGGGGATTCCTCCTCAACAACAAAGGGGAGAGGTTTCTTGCAAATTATCCCGATTCAAGAAAAGCTATGGAGGTTGCTCCGAGGGACATCGTCTCCAGGAATATCATGAGGGAGATTGAGCAGGGAGGTGGCTTTCCCGGAGGGTATGTTCTTCTTGATCTGAGGCACATCGGGGTTAGGAAGATCATGGAGAGGCTTCCGGGGATAAGGGAGCTGTGCATGAATTTCGCAGGTGTTGATCCAGTTGATGTGCCTATTCCAGTTCAGCCTGGGGCGCACTACACAATGGGTGGGATAGATACCAATTCCCTGGGGGCATGCAAAATCAAGGGGCTGTATTCCGCCGGGGAAAGTGCATGTGTAAGCGTGCATGGGGCCAACCGTCTCGGGGGCAATTCCCTCCTGGAGACCATAGTCTATGGGAAAATAGCAGGTGAGTCGGCAGGGGAGTATGTCATTGGAAAGGCTCTGGCAGGCCCCTCGTCTGAGAAGGTACTGAATGACACGCTCAAGAGAGAAGAGGAGAAGCTCAACAGGCTTCTAAAATCCGATGGCAAGGAAAAAATGGGCGTCCTCAAGGACGAGATGAACAAAGTTATGGCAGATCAGGCTGGGATCTTCAGGGATGCCGAGGGCCTCAAAGACGCTTTGGCGAGGATCACAGAGCTCAGGGAGCGCTACAGGAAAATCGGTTTGAGCAGTCAAGGCCGCAGGATGAACCAGGAGATGATGTGGGCGATAGAGCTTGGGGGCAGCCTGGATGTGGCAGATGCAATTCTCAGGGGGGCGCTGGCAAGACAGGAGAGCAGGGGATCGCATTTCAGGCGGGACTTCCCAAAAAGAGATGATGGAAAATGGCTCAGGCATAGTATAGCGTATTATTCAAACGAAGGGGCCCGGCTGGAGTATGCTCCGGTAACTATCAGCAAATTCCAGCCGAAGGAGAGAGAATATTGATGGCGGTGTTTTTCAAAATATTAAGATTTGATCCCGAGTTGGATAAAAGGCCCGGGTTTCAGAGATATGAGGTTCCGCTCCGCAAGGGAATGACTGTTCTGGAGGGCCTATTCTATATACAGGAGAGAGTGGACGGGAGCATCGCATTCAGGTCCTCCTGCCGCGCAGGGGTATGCGGGTCCTGCGGGATGCTCATCAACGACTCGTTTCGTCTTGCGTGCGAGACCCAGATTGAGTCCTTAAAAGGAACTGTGATCACACTCAGGCCGCAGCCCCATCTTCCGGTCATAAAGGACCTTGTCGTTGACCTTCGTCCTTTCTGGAGCAAGTTCAAGTCCGTTAGACCCTATCTGCTTGCACGTGACCACCCGCCTGAAAAGGAGAGGCCACAGAGCCAGGCAGAGAGGGAGAGGATCAATAATGTCTCCGACTGTATTATGTGTGCAAATTGTTATGCTGCATGCCCTATCTCTGGAACGGACGAGGAATACCTGGGGCCGCAAGCCATTCTTCAAGCCAACCGGTTTATTGCCGACTCCAGGGACGGAGAGGGGGACATGAGGATGAACCTTGTTGAAGGAGAAAACGGTGTCTTTAGATGCCATACGGCCTTTGCATGTCAAAAGGCATGTCCAAAGGATCTGGACCCGTCTGAGTCTGTAGCAGATATCAAAAGAAGAATCACTCTGCGTTCACTAAAGCGTAGACGATAGTAAAAAACAGTCCCTTCAATGAACATTCATGAATACCAGGCGAAGGAGATCCTGAAGAGGTTCGGTATAGACGTGCCCAGGGGAGGTGTGGTGACCAGCCCTGAGGAGGCGGAGTCTGTGGCACGTTTCCTGGGCGGAGCATGCGTCTTAAAGGCTCAGGTCCATGCAGGTGGTCGGGGCAAGGCTGGAGGAATCAAGAGGGCTGACGATCCTTTTAATGCAAGGGAGATTGCCCGGAAAATGATTGGAATGAAGCTCGTCACCAATCAGACAGGTCCAAAGGGACGGATTGTCCGCAAGCTTCTTGTTGAAGAGGCCCTTGATGTTAAAAAGGAACTCTATCTCGGGATGGTAATTGACCGTTCCCGTGAAACGCCTGTCATGATAATGAGCTCCGAGGGCGGGGTGGAGATAGAAGAGTTGTCCAGGAAGAGCCCGGAGAAGAATTGCATGGAAGAAATAGACATATCAATGGGCTTCCAACCCTTTCAGGCCAGAAGGCTCTCCCTCGCGTGCGGACTGAACCCGTCCTTGCTGGGAAAGGCATCTAACCTTCTCACGGCCCTCTCGAGGGTATTCTTCAGCCTGGACTGTTCTATTGCAGAGGTCAATCCACTTGCCCTTACATCTGATGGAAGGATTTTGGCTCTTGATGCAAAGATCGTCCTTGACGACAACGCCCTGTTCAGGCACAAGGACCTCGAGGCCCTTAATGATATAGAGGAGGAAGACATTAGGGAGTTGGAGGCAAAGAGTAAAGGATTGAGCTATGTGGGCATGTCGGGCACGATTGGCTTAATGGTGAACGGCGCAGGCTTGGCCATGGCCACAATGGACATAATAAAACTCTTTGGGGGAGAGCCTGCAAATTTCCTTGATGTCGGTGGGGGTGGATCCAGCGAGCAGGTGGCACATGCGCTGAAAATAATCCTTGCTGATCAGAAAGTTAAAGCTGTGTTGATCAACATTTTCGGGGGCATCATGAGATGCGACATAATAGCACAGGGTGTTATTGATGCTGCGAGGGCTGCGAAGGTCACTGTACCCCTTGTTGTAAGGCTTAAGGGGACAAATGTTGATCTTGGGATAAAGCTACTCAAGGACTCAGGGCTAAATATCGTTTTCGCCAATGGTATGACCGACGCCGCAGAAAAGGCAGTTAGGCTCGCAAAGGTATGAGCATCCTCGTTGACAAAGAAACGCGCGTGATTGTTCAGGGCATCACGGGAAAGAACGGCCTTTTCCACACAATGCAATGTATATCATACGGGACCAAGATCGTGGCAGGCGTGACGCCTGGAAAAGGAGGGAGCCGGGTTGACGGCATCCCTGTTTTCAATTCTGTCGCCGAAGCCGTGAATAAGACCAGTGTCTCAACATCGCTGATCTTTGTCCCTGCGCCATTCGCAACAGATGCTATTTTTGAGGCAGTAGATGCAGGAATTAAACTTATTGTGTGCATCACAGAGGGCATCCCTACGATGGACATGGTAAGGATCAAGATGACTATTGCCAGGGGCAAAGTGAGGCTCATAGGTCCCAATTGTCCGGGGATTATTACGCCTGGACAATGCAAAGTCGGGGTCATGCCTGGACAAATCCACACGCCTGGATCGATCGGCGTCGTATCAAGGAGCGGGACACTTACATACGAGGCAGTAGATCAATTGACCAGGTTGGGGCTTGGACAGTCAACATGCATCGGGATCGGGGGAGATCCTGTGCTGGGAATGTCTTTCGTGGATGTCCTCGGGTTATTTGAGGAAGACAGAGGGACTAAGGCTGTTTTTATGATAGGGGAGATTGGCGGGACTGCCGAGGAGGAAGCAGCGGATTTCATCAGAAGAAAGATGAAGAAGCCTGTTGTGGCTTACATTGCAGGCGTTACTGCTCCGGCTGGGAAAAAAATGGGGCATGCAGGGGCTGTCATTTCAGGAGGGAAGGGGGGAGCAAAGGAGAAGATTGAGGCACTTGAAAGAGCAGGCGTCACTGTTGTGAGGAATCCGGCGGATATGGGCAAGACAGTGCTTTCTGTCATATAATAATTATATGAAACCTACTACAAAGGAAGAACCCCGGGTCGTCATCCTGATAAACAAGAAGAGGTGCAAGGGATGCGATATTTGCGTTCAGTTCTGCAAGCCAGGATGCCTTGCGATGGACGGTTTTACGGCCGTTGTTATCAATGCAGATAAATGTACCAAATGTATGAGGTGTGAGATCCTCTGCCCTGACTTTGCTATTACGGTAAAATGAGCATGACCGAACAGGTTAGGCTCCTTCAGGGGAACGAAGCTTGCGCTGAGGGGGCATTATATGCAGGATGCCGTTTCTTCGCAGGATATCCAATAACTCCTGCGACTGAGATAGCAGAATACCTTGCATTACATCTCCCAAAGCGCGGCGGCGTGTGTCTTCAGATGGAGGACGAGATAGCCTCTATGGGTGCAGCCATCGGGGCGTCCCTGGGAGGGTGCAAATCACTCACAGCAACCAGCGGCCCAGGCTTTTCTCTAAAGCAGGAAGGTATCGGCTATGCATGTTTAACAGAGGTGCCTTGCGTAATTGTTGATGTAATGAGGGGAGGACCAAGCACTGGATTTCCCACGGGTTCAAGTCAGTCGGACATCATGCAGGCCAGATGGGGGACACACGGGGATCATCCTGTGATCTGTCTCACTCCCTCCAGCGTCCAGGAGATCTTTTATGAAACCATCAGGGCATTCAATCTTTCTGAGAAATTCCGAACCCCTGTGATCGTTGCTTTTGATGAGATTATCGGCCACACAAGGGAGAAGATCACCATGCCGGCGCCCGGGAGTGTGGAGGTTGTCAACAGGCTCCTCCCTACTGTTCCCCCGGAGAAGTATAAGCCTTACGACGCAGCAGGTAGCCCGGTCCCGGATGTTCCTCCTTTAGCGCCATTCGGGACAGGATACCGTTTCCATGTAACAGGGCTAAATCATAGAAAGGATGGTTTTCCTACAAACGATGGAAGATTGATTCAGGAGGAGGAGGAGAGACTCCTGAGAAAAGTATCAAGACATTCCAGAGAGATCATCAAGTATGAGGAATACCGGCTTGACGATGCGGAGGTAGCGGTCGTCTCCTATGGGGCAACTGCACGCTCTGCATGGCGGGCAGTCAAAATGGCAAGGGAGGCCGGGATAAAAGCAGGTGGTTTCCGGATCATAACGATGTGGCCATTTCCCGAGGAAAGGATTTTGAATATCGCCAAGTCGGTCAAGGGGATCGTTGTGCCAGAGATGAACCTTGGTCAGGTTGTATATGAAGTGGAAAGATGTTCAAAAGGAAAGACAGCAGTCCTTGGAATTGGAAGGGTTGATGCAGAACCGATTGTTCCAGGGCTTATTTTTGACAGCTTGAATAAAATGCTTAATAAAAAGGCCATCAGCCGGAAGAATTTCTGATGTCATTCAACTATGAGGAATATATCCGCAAGGGAACGCTTCCGCATATCTGGTGCGCGGGTTGCGGACATGGAATCCTGATGAAGAGCATTATCCGTGCGATAGCCAAGTTGGAGATTGACAAGAACAAAATTGCAGTGGTGTCTGGCATTGGATGCGTTTCACGGATGACCGGGTATCTGGATTTTAATACTCTACACACGACCCATGGACGAGCAATTACATTTGCTACAGGACTGAAGATGGTGAAGCACGATATGACTGTTATACTGGTCTGCGGAGACGGTGACGCTGTGGCGATCGGAGGCAATCATTTCATTCATGCTTGCAGACGGAACATTGATCTCACGATGATCGTTGCAAATAACTACATATATGGAATGACAGGGGGACAGGTTGCACCCACTACCCCAATAGCCGATATTAGCACTACGACCCCATACGGGAATATTGATAGGGAGTTTGATATATGCCGCCTTGCCGAGGGTGCTGGTGCCACATTTGTGGCAAGGACAACATCATTTCACTCGGCCCAGATGGACCAGCTTATTGTCCAAGCTATAAAGCATAAAGGTTTTTCAGTCGTTGATGTCATAGATTCCTGCTGGACAGTCTATGGAAGGAGGAATAAATTCAAGGATCATGTGGCCATGCTTGAGTGGCAGAGGGACATCGCACTTCCATTGAAGGCTGCCGAAAGGATGAAGCCAGAGGATATAAAGGGAAAGATCCTGACCGGGATTTTTTGCAGTAAAGAGGCGCCTGAATATGTCGAGGAGTATCGGAAACTCCAGGAGAGGGCCCGGGGAGGGACTCCCGGACAGCCCCAATACGAACAATCCAGCGGTCACCTCTGATGGATAAAAGATACGAAATACGGTTTGCAGGCTCAGGCGGACAGGGGCTTATCCTGGCAGGGGTCATATTGGCAGAGGCGGCAATATATGAGGATAAATATGTTGCCCAGAGCCAATCCTATGGCCCCGAGGCAAGGGGTGGTGCGAGCAAATCAGAGGTGATCATAAGTGACGAGGAGATAGATTATCCCAAGGCGATCTCCCTTGATGTCCTCCTCTCGTTGAATCAGGAGTCATGCGATAAGTATTACAAGGATATAAAAGAAAACGGATATCTTCTTGTTGATTCAGACCTTGTAAAAAGGTATCCTTCAGGGGGGTTCAAAACCATCAGCTTGCCATTTACAAATACTGCTGTAAAGAAGGCAGGCAAGGCCATGTTTGCCAATGTCGTCGCCCTCGGTGTGGTAGTGGGGCTAACAGGGATCATGGGGAAGGAATCAGTGGGGAAGGCCCTGCTTGCAAGGGTGCCAAAAGGCACAGAGGAAGCAAACAGGAAGGCTCTTCGTGCGGGATTTGAACTGATTTACGGCAAAGCAAAGGGCTCTCCATGAGGAGGATGAGCTTGCAATAATTGTTGTTTTTTGTTGAGTTTTAAGATATTGTCCTTGACAAGACAGAAAAGGAGGAGAGATGAAGACACAGGAAATGATTAATGGAGTGGCAGAGGAATTTGAATTAAGCAAGAGCCAGATGAAGAGGGTATATCTTTCCATGGTTGCGAAGATTCATAATGCCCTCAAAAAAGGGGAGCCCGTTGTTCTACAGGGGCTAGGAATTTTAAGGGTGCGGGATCGGAAGGAAAGAATGGGAAGAAATCCCCGGACAGGCGAGCAAATCAAGATTCCGGCCAAGAAGGTGATCAAGTTTAGGGTAAAGAAGGAGCTCAAGAAGGAAGTTCTCGGTATATAAGTAGCTCCACTCGAAATAGCAAAGAGCGCCTGTAGCTCAGATGGATAGAGCGGCGGACTCCGGATCCGCAGGTCAGGGGTTCAAATCCCCTCAGGTGCTCCAAAGGAAATTTTAGCAAGGTTGTTATTGAGATCATTCAATATGTGCAATATACCCCTGACCTAGGGGGCAGGGACGAGGGTGACCGACTTCGCTAGGGAGTGGGTCTGTGGAATGCTTACTATTAGATAAATGCCGGAGAGAACGCTTTCCATTGTAAAACCCGATGGCGTTAGTAAGAGGCTCATCGGGGAGATTATTAAAAGGTTTGAATCAAGCGGACTATCGGTTGTGGCCATGAAGATGGTTGCGATGTCGCGATCCGTGGCCGAGGGCTTTTATGATGTCCACCGAGGAAAACCGTTTTATCCGTCATTAACGGAATTCATGTCATCGGGTCCTTGTGTTGTAATGGTCATTGAAGGGGAAAATGCGATTGCCAGGGTCAGAGAACTTATGGGCGCCACAGACCCACAAAAAGCCAAAAAAGGGACTATAAGGGCGGATTTTGCATCAAGCATAGAGAGAAATATCGTCCACGGCTCTGATTCTACTAAAACTGCAGCCTTCGAAATTTCCTATTTCTTTCCTGAATATAGTAAGGATGTCTGAGAGGATAGAAATCCTTGGCCTCCTTTTGAAGGAGCTTGAAGAGTCACTATCCGGAATGGGCCAGGCAGGCTATAGGTCAAAGCAGATCTTTGGATGGATCTACAGGAAGGGAGTGTCGTCATTTGACGACATGACCAATCTCTCCCAAGGCCTTAGGGCCGAACTCTCCAAACGTTTTATACTAAACGGAATTTCTGAGGAGTCCTTTGTAGAGGGCCGTGATGGAACAAGAAAATACCTGTTCAGACTTTCCGACGGACTCGTCATAGAAAGTGTCCTCATGATGGATGTGGGAAGAAAAGGATGGACGGCGTGCGTCTCAACGCAGGTTGGATGTCCGGTTGGATGCAAGTTTTGTCTGACAGGGCAGGTGGGATTTTTCCGAAATCTCAGTGCATCAGAGATTATTAGCCAGCTTCTTACGATGATCCGGTCTCTCCCTTCAGGTGGAAGGGTCTCAAACATAGTGCTTATGGGAATGGGAGAGCCGCTTCTAAATTATAAAAATGTTGTGCAGGCCATCCGGATCATGATGTCAGAGGGGGGTCTTCAGGTCTCGCCGAGAAGGATAACCCTATCAACCGTTGGCATCCCTCACATGATGCGGCGTCTTGGAAAAGATCTGGGTGTAAACATTGCCTTGTCCTTGACAGCTACAACGGATGAGCTGAGAAGTTACCTTATTCCGATAAACAAACGGTATCCTCTCAGTTTGATAATGAAAACATGCCGCCAATATCCGCTCAAGAAGATGATGACAATAGAATATGTACTTCTTGATGGAGTAAATGATTCAATTCAGGATGCCCAAGGCCTGATATCGCTTATCAAGGGCCTATGGTGCAAAATCAACCTTATTCCTTACAATCCGAACCCAGGCATTGGATTTAAGGCGCCTTCTGAGGGTAAAATAAGGAAATTTCAGAAGATGCTGCTTGATGCACATATAACGACTATCGTTAGAAAGAGCAAGGGAGGCGAAGTCCATGGAGCATGTGGTCAGTTAGGCGCGCCTCTTCTGGGGCGTAAATGACAAAGGTTATAGGTGTAATAGGGGGAAGCGGGCTCTACGAGATGGAAGGACTGAAAGGGGTAAAGGAGGTCAAGGTCAGGACGCCCTTTGGCTTGCCGTCAGATTCCTATATTACAGGCGTTCTGGATGGAAAAAAGATGGTTTTCCTTCCAAGGCATGGAAGGGGACACAGGATACTTCCTTCGGAAATCAACTTCAAGGCCAATATTTTCGGAATGAAGCTTCTCGGCGTTGAATGGATCATCTCAGTGAGCGCTGTGGGAAGTATGAAGGAGGGAATAGAACCCGGACATATTGTTATCCCCGACCAATTTTTCGATCGGACGATGTTCAGGCCGAACTCATTTTTTGGCAAAGGAATTGCTGTCCATATCTCTATAGCCGATCCCGTATGCCCAACTCTTGCCGATCTCCTGTTCAACTCGGCAAGGGAAGCAGGAGCCACAGTGCATAAAGGGGGGACTTACCTTTGCATTGAAGGACCTCAGTTTTCAACAAGGGGAGAATCGAGGATATATCGTCAGTGGGGAGTGGATGTAATCGGGATGACCAATATCCCCGAGGCGAAGCTTGCGCGGGAAGCAGAAATATGTTACAGCAGTATAGCAATGGTGACAGACTATGATGTTTGGCACGAAAAGGAAGAGGATGTCGCTATTGAGTCTGTCCTTGAGATCCTCAAGCGAAACGTCTCCCTTGCAATGGAGACAATTAGAAGGACAGCAAAGAAGATTAATACTAACAGAACCTGTGAGTGCGCCACAGCACTTCAAAACGCCATTATCACCGATAGAAAAAGAATTCCGGCCAGGCTCAGAAAAAGCCTGAAGCCACTTATTGGGAAATACATCACATGAATTCAATACTCGTGGTGGGCAGTGTTGCACTTGATACAGTTGATACCCCTTTTGGTAAAGCAAGGGAAGCCCTTGGCGGTTCTGCAACATATTTTTCGCTTGCTGCAAGTTTTTTTACGCAAGTTAACCTGGTTGCTGCAGTTGGAACGGATTTCCCTGCACGCTATATCCGACTTTTTGCCTCGCGGGGGATCGGCCTCACCGGAATGAAGATTACCGAGGGTAGAACTTTCCGATGGACGGGGAGATATGGATTTGACCTAAATCAGGCAGAGACACTGAAGACGGAGTTGAATGTCTTCAGGACATTCAAGCCCTCTATTCCCAGAAGCTACCTGTCTTCTCCTTTTGTTTTCCTTGCCAATATAGATCCCGATCTCCAGAGGGAAGTTCTGGGTCAGGTGAGAAAGCCCAGGTTTGTGGCCTGCGACACCATGGAGTACTGGATCACAAGGAAAAGAAAGAGCCTATTAAAGACCCTCAGGCAAGTGGATGCTCTGCTTATTAACGAAGCAGAGGTCCGGGAACTGAGCGGCGAGGTGAACCTTATCCGTGCCTCCCGTAAAATATTTACCATGGGCCCGAGGTGTCTGATAGTGAAAAGAGGAGAATATGGAGCTGTCCTTTTCAGCAAAGATTCTATATTTTTCGTCCCCGGGTTCCCTCTTGAAGAAGTATTTGACCCTACTGGTGCAGGTGATACCTTTGCAGGAGGATTCATGGGATGGTTGGCGAAAGATGACAGCACCGATAATTACACAATGAGAAGAGCAGTTATCGCTGGCAGCGTCATGGCGTCATTTGCAGTGCAGGGGTTCAGTGTTAAACACCTTTTATCTCTCACCAAAAAGTCATTCAGCAAGAGGATAAAGGAATTCACATCACTAATGATGCAATAGTTTGGTTTTCAGACTGAGAGAAGAGAAAACCCCAGGCGGCTCCGAAGTATAAAATAATCGTCCGACAGACTGAACTGGATAAGTTCCCTTGCCTCCTGAGATTCTGAGAGAAATTTCTTTAGAGAATTCGTATCTTTCATGTTAAGCGATGCAAACCTTTTATCTGTTTTAGCAATTGCCGAAAGAGCTGAAGCCAGGTCATTGCAGGTCAGAAGACCTGCCCTGTCAGCCGTATAGTTCTGTGCCCTGAGATGGGCCTGGAAGTCGAACTTCTTGTAAAGATTAAGAAATTCTCTTGCTGCCTCCTCCAGCAACTTTTTGTTTCTTCGTGTTATTTGCTTTTTGAAATCCTTCAGCTTTTTCTGGATGTATTCATCGTTTCTCCCGGGTATATACGCCTCAAGTTCAAGAGCCTTTGCCATGAGGCACATTAATTCCCAGGACTCACCCGAGGAAAGCTTTTTAGAAAGGATAAATCGGCTGCCAATGTGCTCCACATGCCTGCCGATAAGGAAGCGGCATTCTTCAGGAGTCATCTTTTCGAAAGCTCTAAGACCTACAATTAAAGAAGGAGGGGATGTATTTTCTACGGCGATCCCATTGAATGCTCCCTCGGAAACCATGATTGATAAAGGTCCAATGCCTAAGGATTCGATAACATCCTGAAAGACTTGAATAGGAGGAAGTTGATTTTGGAAGAAACCCTCAAGCTTTTTCAAACTTCCATATTTATCAATCTGGGGTGGATACAAGGAATTCATCTGGTCGTCAAGGGCGCGAAGGAAGCGGCGCACGGGATTTCTTTCGGCAGGATGTGCGAGGAGCTTCTCCCTCAAATCTTCATCCAATGGTTTTTTGGCCTTTTTGGGGAGCTTGGGGCGATTGGAGTCAATAAAAAGCCGTTCCATCTTGCTTTCGGCGCCAAAGAGCTCAACGAGGCAGAAGAGGCAGTATGACTTGTCAAATTGCTTTTGTTCTTCATAGATATTTCCAGCGATCCTTGCTGATTCTGTCCGGGCAGGATCGATCTGTATGATTTTAATATGTTCTCTCATATATTCATTTTTAGTCTGTATATTCTTCTTATATATGCCGGCAAGATAAATATGAACATTAAGATTGCGTGGGTCGATCTTCGTAGCTTTCTGGAATTCAGCCAGGGCCTTGTCATCGTTCTTTAGTCGTGTTGAATAAAGCTCCCCAAGCTTGATATGGAAGGGGAGGGCTTTTGAAGGATCAGTCTTTGTAAAAATATCAATGGCTCTTTGAAGGGTTTTTGACAGATTATCAAAGTCAGAATTCTGTTCATATATTGAGGCGAGGGCTTCAAGGCTTGGCATATGGGCAGGATCAATTGCAAGTGCACTTTCGTAATAATGGGTAGCCTTGGCAATATCTTTCATGCCATCCTTGCACACCTTTCCCAGGAGACTGAGATAACCAATCTTTTTCTTTGGGTCGCGTTCCAGAGACATGAGTTTGTCAAGGCACTGCGACGCTTTGTCCCATATAGACTCGTTGACATAATAATTTGCAAGGGGCTCAAGAACTGGGAGGTGATCGGGTTTCAGGGAAAGAACCTGCTCATAACATTGGACAGCAGCCTTTTTTCTTCCGAGATTCTCGTCGAGAACCTTCCCCATCTCTGTGAGGAGAATAATCTTCTTGTCTGGATCTGCCACGAGCATGATTTCTTCCTCAAGAACCTTCACCATTTCTTCCCATCTATTTTCCTTCTGGTAAATGTTCTTCATTCCCTCAAAAGCTGGAAGGGAAGTTGGATTAATCTTTAAAGCCTCCTTGAAGAAAGAAAGTGCTCTTTCTCCGTTGAGAAGCTTGTTTTGACAGATATCAGCCATTTCCATATAAATAGGAAGGGCTTCTTCTTGGGTTGGAACGATGGTTATGATCTTTGAGAAGATTCCAATCAATTCTTCCCATTTCCCGCCAACCTTCAACAACCTGCTCAGGGAGGAAAGTGCCCTGAAGTTATCGGGGTCTTTAGCAAGGATATCCCGATACATTTTTTCAGCCCTGTCCTTCTGTATGAGCTTTGTCTCAATTATTTCAGCCATTCGGAGCGAAATAGAGACGTACTGTTCTTCACCACCTCTCAGCTCTGCTTCCCTGGAGAGAACCTTAACAAGATCCTCCCATCTTTCTCTCTGAGAATAGAGCCTTTCCAATGATCTGAGGGCCATAAAGTGGTTTGGCGCCAACTCCAGGACCTTCTGATAACAAAGGATTGCCTCGTTCTTATCTCCAAGATGCTCCTCCCAAACACTTCCGGTCTTGAAGAGAACAGCGGCTTGCGCTGTGGGATCCTTTGATATCTTGGTCATCCTGTGGAGTATTGCCAGGAGTTCCTTCCAGTTTCCAGCCTTCTCATGGAGTTCTTCCAGGGCTTTTAGCGCATCAATATTTTCAGGTGATATTTCCAGGAGCTTGTCGAAATTTTCCTTTGCACGTTCAGGAATGTTGAGTATATTCCGATTAATATAAGCGGACTTAGTGTAAACCGGTATAAGATCTCCCCTTTTTTCCATTAGCCTGATTTTGAGTTTTAAAATCTGCAGGCATCCATCCCAATTTTCAGTTCTTTCATAGAGTGAATAAAGCGCATTAAGCGCTGTCCTGTCAGCGGGGTTTATGTCAAGGATTTTGCCATAAAGAGCAATTGCGTCGTTATTAGAAGAAAGCTTGTTTTCGTAGATCTCTGCGATCTTGTGATATAAAGAGATAATCCTGCGCTGATCGGCTAAAAGTGCAAGCTCTTTTTTATATACTCCTATGAGGTCTTCCCATTTTTTTGTTTTAATGAAGATCTGCTCGAGCGCCAGAAGTGAAGGAAAGTGTGCAGGAGTGAGCTCAAGTGAATGTTGATAAAGGGATTGGGCCTTATCCTCCTGCAGTAGTTTATGCTCCGTGAGAACAGCCGCCCTGTAAAGGAGGGCAGATCGTTCCTCGGGAATAGTGAGTCTTTCTTCCTTCTTTTCCATAAGCTGCACGAGCTCCGAGTATGCCTCCCTGTTCATGTAAAGCTTTTTAAGACCCTCAAAGGCCTGAACATTGTCCTGGTCGAGACTAAATGACTTTGCATAAGCAGCAATCGCTTTTTCGTCTGAGTGGAGATCGTGTTCGTATATATCTCCTTGAATAGCAAATAGGGAGGCTACCTCCCGCGGGTCTTCCTGAGCCTGTGCTCTTGACTCAATAATCTTGGCAAGCTCATCCCAATTCTGTTTTTCCCTATATATGCCCTCAAGGGCGCTGAGCGCTCCAAGATGGACAGGCGCCAGAGATAGGACCTTTCTATAGTTCTCAATTGCTTCATCCAACTGATGGAGGGAATTTTCAAATATTTTTCCTATTTTATAGTAAAGAAGGGCCTGTTCATTGGGATCTTCGGTTGCCTTCAGGATTTTTTTATAAGCCTTTATACTCTCGTCATGAGCACCCTTGAGGGAATAAAGTGTTTCAAGAGATCTGAGTGTAGGAACATCATTGGGAGAAAACGCCAGGGCTTTTGTATAGGACGAGATAGCTCCTTCAATATCTGAAAGGCGGGTGTTATAGATCTCGCCTGCCCAGAGATACATGGTCATGGCCATTTTTGGGTTTTGAAACACCTCTGCTTCCTTTTCCACGACACGAACAAGGCCCTTCCAGTCCTTTTCTCTCAAGCAAATCTCCTCAAGGGCTTTAAGTGTTGGAAGATGAGTTTGCTCCTTGGTGAGGACCCTCTGGTACGACTCTATTGCCTTTTTTGAGTCCTTAAGGTTGTTGTCAAATACTTGTGCGATCCTCGTATAAATATCAATGAATTCCTGGGGATCCTGTGAGGTCTCAGCAAGCTTTTCGAGGACAGGAACAAGCTCTTCCCACCGTCGATTCTGGGAGAGGGTATCGGCCAGGGCATGAAGTGCCACACGGTTGATAGGGTCGAGCTCCAGGACCTTCAGGAAACAAAAGATGGCCTTGTCAGGGTTGCCAAGCCTGTTTTTCCAGATAAGGCCGATTCTGAGCCTTAGAGAAATGGTTTGCCTGGGATCCTTTTCCCTTTCAATCTGTCTTTCAAGGACGGGAATAATCTCTTTCCACCTTCCGAACTGGAGTAGGATGTCTTCCATAGCATTGAGAGATTCAATATGATGCGAGTCAGTTTTTAGAACCTTAAGGAAGCTGGAGATGGCCTTTTCAGGTTCAGAGAGCCTGTCCTTTAATATTTCCCCGGCTGAAAATCGGATGGAATGGGCCTCAACCGAATTTTTTAGAAGTTCAGCCTCCCTGTCCAAGATATCCGGGAGGTCATTCCATTGTCTTTCAAGAACAAGTATCTCCTTCAGGGATTTAAGTGTCTCCAAATGTGTTGGATCCAGAGATAATGCATTGCCAAATGAGGAAAGGGCTTTCTTGGTATCGGAGACCTTCTCCATCCAGATTCGGCCTGTCCTGTATAATAAAGCTGCTGCTTCCTTGGGATCTTTGTTGGAAGAGGCCTTGTTTTCAAGAAAAGAAGCGAGATTTTCCCACCTGGACTCCTTTTCATAGGCTTTCTCAAGTGTCTCGGAGATCGTGATATTTTTAGGGTTAAGTGCCAACGCCTTTTCAATTTCTTCAATTCCTTTCGCAGGATCATGCATTTTTTCAAGGAATATAAAACCTATCCTCAGGAAAGCTTCTGCTCTTTCCTCTGATGAGGGTGCGCTCTCAGCCTCTGTCTGGAGAAGGGCTAAGGACTCTTGCCATTCTCCTGCCTTCATACACAGCTCACGAAGTCTTTTCAGGGCTTCCGTGTTCTGGGAGTTTAGCTCAAGTGCCTTTTTCAGCTCGGTAATGGCAGATGAGTCGTCGTAAAGGCTCTTGGAATAAATATCTGCAATCCTGCAGTGAATGAATGAGGAATAAAGCGGATTTATGATAGAATCGGCCTCTTTTTTGTAGAGGGCGACGAGGTCATCCCATCGCTTCTGCTGGAGATAGATTTCTTCCAGAGACACTATGGCCGTGATGTCGTAAGGGTCGGCGTTTAGCGATTTCAGATGGGCCTCAATTATTCCTTCCATACCTTCGGACATCATATCAATTACTTTAAATGTCATCAAGATTCTTCTTTTGTTTTCCTGGGTTGGATGATAATGTAGAATTAAATGAAATATCAAAAGGAAAAAACACTTGTCAGGAGTATGTTGAAAGGTGATAGGTTGGCCCTTGCCCGCCTTATGAGTATTGTGGAAGACAGGTTGGACTCCGTTTCGGCAATAATGCGGGAGATCTACCCTTTAACGGGTAGGGCATACAGGATCGGCATAACAGGCCCTCCCGGTGCAGGCAAGAGCACTGTTATAGACAAGTTGATCGGAATCACCAGGGGGAGAAGGAAAAGAGTCGGAGTAATTGCAGTTGACCCAAGCAGCCCTTTTACAGGAGGAGCAGTTCTGGGGGACCGGATAAGGATGCAATCGCACTCTCTTGATGAGGGTGTTTTTATTAGGAGTTTAGGAACCCGGGGAAGCCATGGGGGATTGAGCCAGTCAACAAGAGATGCAGTATCACTTTTGGATGCTTTCGGAAATGATTGCATAATAATTGAGACTGTAGGGGTAGGTCAGACTGAACTTAATATTGCAAGCCAGGCCGATACAACCGTTGTCGTTCTCGTTCCTGAATCCGGCGATACGATCCAGGCAATGAAGGCTGGTCTAATGGAGATAGCTGACATTTTCGTAGTTAACAAAGGTGATAGGGAGGGGGCTGAGGAAGTTGCTGAAGAACTCCGGGAAATTGCCGAAGAGTCCGCACATGAAGGGGATGGATGGAAGACCCCGGTTTTTATAACACATGCAACTGAGGGTTCGGGGATTAATGAGCTTTACGATGCTATCTTCATGCATAAGGAATATCTGGATAAAAACGGGATTGGCGAGGTTCGCCGGAAAGAGGGTAGAAAGAGGGAGTTTGTTGAGCTTGTTGTGGAAGAGGTGAAAAAGACCATCAACGTCCTGGAGAGCAAGGGAAAGCTTTCCAAATACCTTAAAAGGGTTGAGAACGGAACAATGAGTCCCCATGTGGCAGCACTCAATGTTTTGAAAAGGGTAAAACCGTCATGAAAAAACTTATTATTTTGATTGTTTTCCTCTGTGCGGGATGCACACTCTTGACAAAGAAGTGTGAGAAACCGGGAGAGGCTTCTTCCGTATTAAAACCTGGGACAGGGGTGAAAGTGGAGGAGGCAACTTCGTCTTCTGCTGAGGAGAATGGAAAGAGCATCATGAAGGCACTGGAAGAGGAGCTCAATAGGTCAATGAAAAGATTGAAGATGGCTGATCATTCTCCTCCATACTTCATTAGCTATACTGTGAGAGACATTGAGGATACGACTATCAATGCTCGCTACGGTTCAATCTATTATTCTGAGACCTCACGGGCTCGCCTCCAGTATCCGCAGGTAAGGGTTGGGACTTATAAGTTCGATTCGAGCAGAAACAGGGAAATAGGTTTGGAATTCGAGCTGATTGACCAGTATGATCAATATCTTCCTCTGAATAATGACATTGATGCAATCAGGAACAGGCTCTGGCTTGTGACCGATCAGAAATACAAGGAAGCCCTTTCAAGTTATTTCAGAAAGAAAGCCAAGAATGTTTATCGTCCACAAAAAGACGAGGCAGATGATTTTTCACGCGAGAGTCCCCATAAATACATTGGTTCAGAAAAGATAGTTAGCATTGATATTGATAAGGAAATCTTTATGTTATTGCTTAGTAAGGTAAGCGCATATTTTAAAAAGTTCCCGGAGATTCTGGATTCAGGAATCACTCTAAACATTAAAAAAACATCAAGATATTTTGTTAACTCTGAGGGATCGAGGGTTGAGACAAGCGATATGTTATTGACCATATTTATCGCTGTAAAGGCCAAGGCCGAAGACGGATCTCCTTTGGAAAATTACCGCATGTTTACAAGTGCTAATCCCGACGAAATTGCCGATGAAAATATGCTGACTGGGGCTGCGAAAGATATAGTAGAAGAGATTCTTGCACTTAGAAAGGCTCCACTTATGGACCCATATACAGGACCTGCTGTCCTCTCTCCAGAGGTAACAGGGGTTTTCTTCCACGAAGTCATTGGTCACCGGCTTGAGGGTGAAAGACAGAAGGACGAAAAAGAGGGGATGACATTCAAAGACAAGGTTGGCCAGAAGATTATTCCGGAATTTTTTACAATAATAGACGACCCTACAATTAGCAATTATAACGGAACAACCCTGGTGGGAAATTATTCACACGATGATGAAGGTGTTCCTGCTCAGAGGGTTGTCCTCGTTGAGAATGGCATTCTCAAAAATTATCTTCTATCAAGGACGCCGATCAAAGGATTTGCACACTCCAATGGGCATGGAAGAAACTCCTCCACCGAGGATCCAATGGCAAGAATGTCAAACTTTTTCGTTACCTCCTCTCAAAACTTGTCTCCCGAGGAATTGAAAGCAAAACTTCTTGATGAATGCAAAAAGAGAGGGAAGCCCTTTGGGTTTTACATAAAAAGCATAACGAGCGGGGAAACTAATACCTCGAAATACGGCTTCCAGGCATTCAAGGGCGCTCCGATCCTTGTGTATAAGGTTTATGCCGATGATGGAAGGGAGGAGTTATTAAGAGGTGTTGATATCGTAGGCACACCACTGACAAGCATTAATAATATTATGGCTGCAGCGAATGATTATAAGGTGTTCAACGGTTACTGCGGTGCCGAATCCGGCTTTATTCCAGTTTCAACCATTGCTCCAAGCGTGCTTGTCTCCGAAATAGAGCTACAAAAGACAGGGAAGGAGAAAAAGAAGCCTCCTATCCTTCCCCCTCCTGCTTTTGATGAATGATATCAAAGCATAAGCTCTTTTTATTAATACTTCTACTCTCGTTAATCCTGCGAGCTCCCCTTATCTGGACATCTCAGAGCCATGTGGATTCAGATGCCGCTGAGATCGGACTGATGGCAAAGCATGTCATTGAAAGAGGGGAGCATACGATATTTGCATGGAAACAGCCTTACACCGGGGGATATTCATTAGAGGCTCATATTGCTGCAGCGATATTTTATTTCTTCGGGGTTTCCGTTCACTCCTTGAAAATTGTTGGACTCATCCTTTCTCTGGTGCTTCTCACTGTATCTTATATTTTCACATATGCCTTTTTTGGAATGAGGCTTGCTGTTGTGTCATCCTTGATTCTCTCACTGGCGACCCCTCTTCTCCGGTGGAACCTTCAGATGCGTGGAGGGTACCTGGAGTCAATGATTTTCACTGTCTTGATTTTTTCAATTATGTTCAGAATATTTTTTGGAGAAGGGGCCAAATGGCGGCATTATACGCTATGGGGCTTTCTATCGGGTCTGGCCTGGTGGAACTCGGAGTTCATTCTACCTTTTCTTGTCAGCTCCATTATCCTCTGGTTCATTCATGACAGGAGATTCTTCGTTAGGGCTTCTTTTCCTGTATGGGTTTTTTTCTTTCTTGTCGGTAACACCCTCACCATCTATTACAATCTCACCCATGATTTACAGAATGTAGAGTATGTGTTCGGGTTTCTCCTGTTGAAAGGAAATACTTCCTTTGAAATCTATAGGTTATATGTATATATTTTGGTTAAGCTGCGTTTCATTTCGGAGGTTTTTCTTTTTACTCTTCCTCGATTCTTTGAGACTGATAACGAATGGTCATATTTTAGACGGATATCTATTTCTTCCTGGTTCCAGTATCTGATTTTGCTATCTGCAATGTGTTATGCTTTCTACAATATCCGAGGAAAGACTGCCCTACTCAATAAAAAATCCTCCATGCTCTTCTTCGTGTTTGCCCATCTTGCTGCATACTGTTTTGCAAACCCCTACGGGCCCCAAGTTCAGCGCTTTTTTCTCCTTCTTTATCCCTACATATCAATTTTTACAGCAGACCTGATTCTCAACCTTTATGCCCGCAGAAGGTTTATAAGAGCTCTTGGTTCATGTGCCTTTGTTTTTATTATTATTACAGGAGAAATATCATACATTGACTCCTTGGCGGAAGAGAGCAAGTGGATGGATCCCGATCCTACCGGTCCCTATATTCAAACAAAAGGAGAGACTGTCCCCCGTTTGATTTCATTTCTTGACTCTCAAGGGATCGAATATATTCATACAACTCATTATATTAAATACCGGCTTATATTTGAGAGCCAGGAGAGAATCATTGCCTCTTCGGAGTTTTTTCATCCAGAGAAAAATTATTATCCCCTCTATGAAAATATGGTTAGGGAAGCTAGGCCAAAACAAACAGCCGTTGTTCTCTATCGGGAGTCAAAATATGTAGGCTTTGTCCAACAATTCATGAAAGAGAAGGGAATATCGTATAAACGAAAGCAGATCGGAGAAATAGTAGTTTTCTATAATCTCTCTGGCGACCCATTGACATATTATTTCCATCAGCAAAGGAAAATTATAATGTCAACTTTTTGATTTGTCTTTAATATTGAAATAATATATATGCATATACAATTGAAATATGGCAAGGGTTCTTCTTATTAAATGTTCAAATATGACCTTCTACCATAGAGGACTCACATTCCCTATGGGGATAATGAGTATTGCTTCTGTTCTAAGACGAGAAGGACATGAGGTAAGAATACTTGATCTCAGGCTCAATCAGAAAAACTCGGGGAAAGACATTTCAATGACAATGGAAGGATTTAAACCTCATTTGGTAGGCCTTTCTTCAATTACCCTGGAAGCACCCTCTCTCCATTTTGCAGCTTCCGTTATAAAGAATAAGGCGCCTGTCATACCTATTATTGCAGGAGGACCTCACCCATCGTCTTTTCCAGAAGAAGTGCTCCAGGACAACCATATAAACTGTGTTGTAATAGGTGAAGGGGAGGCCACAACTCTTGAGCTTTTCAATACTCTCCTTGATGCTGGAGATCTCGAGAAGGTAAAGGGGATAGCGTATTTGAGGGATGAGAAGGTAATATTTACCCCTCCTCGTCCTCCCATAGATGATCTGGATGCACTCCCATTTCCTTCCTGGGATCTCGTCGAGATCAACAAATATAAAAATTGGCTTACGATGTCTAACATGATATTCAGAAAATATATGAATCTTTTTACATCACGGGGCTGTCCTTACAGATGTATCTATTGTCACAATATTTTTGGAAAGCAATTCCATGCAAGGAGTCCGGAGAATGTTATTGAAGAAATCACAACAGTAATTTCCCGGTATAATATAAATAATTTTGAAGTGCTTGACGATATTTTCAATATGGACAAAGAAAGAGCTTTGCGTATTTATGAACTTATTCTACAGAAAGGCTTGAAGATCTCTATTGCTTTTCCCAATGGTTTAAGGTGTGACACGATAGACGAAGAACATCTAAGATTAATGAGGAACGCCGGGGTTAATATTGTCTCGGTTGCAGTTGAAACAGCTTCTCCAAGGCTCCAAAGGATCATACGGAAGAACCTGAATATAAGGAAGGTCAACGAATTTATTAACGGATGCTTCAAATTCGGGATATTTACAAGAGGCTTCTTAATGATGGGTTTTCCAACCGAAACACGACAGGAGATTTTGGAAACCATAAACTTTGCCATCAATTCCCGGCTCCATACTGCGTATTTCTTTTTAGTCGTCCCATTTAAGGGAACGGAGTTATACAGGATATGCAACGAAAAACTCAAGTCAGTTCAGATGGATTTTTCCCATTATAGTTATGTAACGAGCGCATTTAACTTGAGCGAGGTTAGCGATGAAGAGCTTTTTCAACTTCATAAATACGCCTATAAAAAGTTTTATATAGATCCAATGAGGATAATTCGTGTAGTAAAATATCATCCGGTAAAACAAAGCCTTCCAGTGAACCTCATGAGCGTCCTAAAATTGGCATTTAGATCTAGAAAAGATAGTCCTCTATTGCCTAAATTCCTTACAAATTAAATAGTCTCAATACTTAATAATATTAAGATTTTCGTTTTTGACACTGCAGTTCGGCATTGTAAACGGCATAAATATCTCTATATGATCCTGGGGCTTTCTCTACTTCTTCGAATACCTCAAATCTTTACTTTTCAAAATCATGTTGATAGTGACGCAGCAGTAATCGGTGTGATGGCAAAACACATCATGTAAAGGGGAGAACACACAATATTTCAGTGGCACAGGCCGTATACAGGAGGATATTCACTTGAGGCACATCGTGTCCACTGTAGAGCGCCGATATGGAGAGTTTGACATGCCAATTATTGTAGTGGCTTGGATCCGTAAAGGCAACGCCGACACTTATAGTTCTTTGATTTGTCTTTAATATTGAAATATTATAAAGTCATATACAATTGAAATATGGCAAGGGTTCTTCTTATTAAATATTCATATATGACCTTTTAAAATTATGAGGTTTGCGAGATCTCATCCATATAAACGTTCTCTTATTCTGACGATGTTTGCTACCATAAGACTGATGTTACGAAGAAAGGGAATATAAACAGGTAGCCTTGAGACAATATCGTAAAAAAGAGAGTAAGCCCAAGGTAGTTGTGGTTATGCCGGCATATAACGCCGAAAAAACCTTAAAACTCACTTATCAAGATCTTCCCAAAGACATTGTTGATATAACGATCCTTGTGGATGATGGAAGCCAGGACAAAACCCTGAAAATCGCCCAGAGTTTAAATATGAAAATTTTCCTTCACAATAGGCGCTACGGATATGGAGCGAATCAAAAAACCTGTTACATTGAAGCCTTAAAAGAGAATGCGGACATCATTGTCATGGTGCATCCCGATTACCAATATGATCCCAAGTTGCTTCCTGAACTTATTAAACCGATAGTGGATAAAAGATGCAACGTCGTTCTTGGATCACGAATATTGGCGGGCAATGTCCTGAAGAGGGGAATGCCCATCTGGAAATACATTTCCAATCGGTTTCTGACTTTTCTTGAGAATCTGGTTCTCGGAAAAAGGTTTACAGAATACCACACAGGGTATAGAGCATATAGCAACGAAATATTGAAGGCTGTCCCCTTCACATTGAATTCCGATAACTTCATATTTGATCAGGAGATTCTTTTCCAGATATGCCACTACGGATTCAATGTTGTCGAAGTTCCTGTTCCAGCCAAATATTTTCCTGAGGCATCCACGACGGGATTCCTGGCAAGCCTCAATTATGGCTTCGGTATTCTCTATTTGATTTTGAAATATCTCCTTCATCGAGCGGGAATCTTGAGAAACAAACAATTCGAATTTCTCTCTGCACGATATAAAGAAATAACTTCAAAATGAAAGATAGATACTATCTAACGCCTGAAATTGGCGTAGCATTATTGGCTATTGTCCTGGGCGGTTTCTTTCGATTGTATCACCTCGGCTCAAATAGTCTGGGCAGTGATGAGGCGATAGTTTATTGGAGCTCTACGGTATTTTTACAGCCCCTGAAGTCAATATTACTCAAACATCTGTATCACCCCCTTTTTATGTATTATGTATATAATATCTTTAGGTGGGAAGAAACTCCTGAATGGCTTTTCAGGTTTATACCGGCATTCATAGGAATTCTTACAATATGGATGGAGTATAAGATTGGCTCACTTCTCCTTGGAGCAGAAGGGGGAGCAATTAGTGCGCTGATTCTCTCACTCTCCCCCTTCCATATTTTCCTTTCCCAAAATTACCCCCTCTATTCTCCAATGATATTTTTTATCTTGGGTTCTATGTACTACTTCACTTTATTCGTCCTTGGAGATACTCGTTTGAGATGCTGTCTCTTCTACGTCTTATTTACATGCATATCTTTTAATATTCACTATATGACCATTTTATTTATACTTCTACAGAATCTCCTTGTTCTTTATCTTTTGATCCTCAATCAATTCGATCGCATCAGTCTGAAACAGTGGATAATTTCTCAAGCTATCCTGGGAGTTTTTCTTCTTCCAACTCTTTTCCCTTTTCTCTATACTATTCTGCACGCATCCAAGGAAACTAAAATAACATTCCTTATAATTCCCAATAGATGGGGTGAGCTTCCTCGCCTCCAGCATTTATTTTACGGCTATTTAATTACAATATTTAGTCCATCCCTTGTTTATGGACCAATCTCAGGCGGATATTACAGATGGAATATTCTCCTTGTCGTTATATTATTCTTTATATTTCTTGCTATCGTTGGCCTCGTTAAGTCTCTCAATAAAAGCAGGAATGCATCACTTAAAAAACTCGTGTTGCTGGGATATCTTTTTGTTCCGCAATTATTACTATATATTGTTTCTCATTGGAAGATGCTTATTCAGATCCAGTATGTTGCTATAATGCTGATGTGTCCTTATGCCATGATTATGGCGAGGGGAATTATTTCATTCCAACGGATGATTTCGCGGTTTTTTCTTACATTAATACTGACTTTCCTTCTTATCTATTTCAGCTTTCAGCAATCAATCTTAGGGACAATTGAAGATTTTCGCAGCCCTTCAGAATATATTGCACGTGCATATAGGCCAGGTGATGTAGTGGGTTTTCATATTACTTGGTTCCAACCGGCGTTCACTTACTACCTCAAGGGAAGACCCATCCCCCTATTTTCGTTCTATACTTTTATTATGCCGGAAGGCGGCGTTGAGAAAATTAAGTCTATTTATCGTAAACAGATCTACGATCTCTCCCTACACTATAGGCGTTTATGGCTTACCTCATACTATAATACAACTTTCTATAATAGGTATCTCCTGAAGGAAGAGCTTGACAAAGAGTTTCCTGTTATCGATTCCAGTGACCCCTCGTGGAAATTTCCAGGTTTTGTTCTTTACGATCTGAAGGCAAAAAAGATACCAAGATGAGGCATGTCATTCCAATATTATTGGCAAGTATTTTCCTGCAAATGCACGGGAAATGGACTCTCCAGTATTATAATTTTTTCAAAGATTATCCTTTAGGCAATAATAGTTTTGTAAAGATATTTCATGATATCAAGTTTACGAATGACCACGCAGGATGGGCCGTCGGGAACCATGGCATGATAATCCATACGGACGATGGTGGTATAACCTGGAGCCTCCAGGAGTCAGGAAGTCTCTCTGCTGATCTCCGTTCTTTGGCCATTATAGATGATAAGATTGTGTGGGTCGCGGGGGGAAATGTTCTCTTGCAGACAAGGGATGGAGGATTGGATTGGAAAGAATCACCCCTTTCTTCTTTTGATTATGATCTAAACCAGGTTGTATTCGTATCATCTCTTGAAGGATATCTATTGGGAGAAAATGGTTTGTTAATTCGAACCTCGGATGGCGGCCGGAGCTGGAAAAAAATAAATATCCACACGCAACAAGGCCTTAAAAAGGCCTCTTTCCCAGATAAAAATAATGGGTGGATAGTAGGAGAAAAAGGGATAATTCTGAGAACGGATGATTCAGGTAAAACCTGGAAGAAGATGAACGCTGCTGTCCATTCAGATCTTTACTGTGTATTTTTTATTAACAAACTCAATGGATGGGCAGCAGGGGAAAACGGGATCCTCATACAGACGCATAACGGAGGAAAAACCTGGAATTCACAGTTTGTCTGCCGGAATTGCCGAATTTTTGACTTGTCTTTCATTGATGAAATCCGCGGCTCCCTGGTTGGTTGGCCTTATCTCCTTCTTTCAACAACTGACGGAGGTAAAAATTGGATTTCACAAAATACAACTCCCTCCGTCAGACCCGGCCTAAAGAGTATATTTTTCCTCGACGTACATAATGGGTGGGCTGTCGGAGAATTGGGGAGTATATTTCGATATCAAGACTGATGAATCCGCCTGTTGGACTAAGAGCCGGTCTCAAATTCATAGCAACAACAAGGTCTTCGTCAAGTGTGTCAATCCCATAAGAAAATTTCAGAAGAGCCCTTCACTCTGTGAGAAATGAAGCCTCGCCACTTGGCGTGGGGTAAAGAAATTATTGGGAAGTCTTCTCCAGGGGCGGCGGAGTGAAAATCTGAGCCAATTGCTTCTGGGTAAACGGATAAAATACGACCATTTCCCCGATATCTTTCCTTTTGTATACGACATTCTTTCTATGTAAAAGATGCTGGAAAGAGACAAAAAATCCTGATTGTTGAAACAGGACGACAGCCCTCGGCTGTGATTTCACATCTCTGATCATGTTTTCATAATATGGATAGTACTCATTCTCTGGTTGAAAATACTCCGAGGAGGCGAAAATGGTTTCTCCGCTCTCGAATATAAGCCTATATTTGATGACATATGTGCTATGAACATAGCGTATATTTCGGGACTTCAGAAACGAGATTACACGGGAGATCGTCTCCCCTTCTGTGCGGAGAAATATCACTCGAACCCCATTTCTTTCGAGTTTATAGTCAAGATCGAGCCATTCGCTCTTTTTCCCCATAGAAGAAATATATGAAATTTCTCCTATACCGACGATAACAAGCAAGACTCCTACCCCCATGTATCTCGAAACAATTTTCCCGTCATACAGAGAAATTATGAGACTGGCTGTGAGTATTGAGAGATATGGAAAAAGAAGAATCAGAAACCTTTGGACATCCGGACTGTCGTAGGGATTAAAAAAACAATATGCACCGAGATGAGCAATTATGTATATGAACATAATGGAATATTTATTGATAAGGCTTCGCGACCCGAAAATGATCCTGAGAGCATTCCCAAAGCCGCAGAGGACGATAAAATATTGAACCCAGGACAAGAGAGAGATTCCTCTGAAATACGACCACTCATTATCAGGCTCGAAAAATCGGGGAAGCGTAGCCGAAAATAGCTCATATATAAACTGAATCTTCCATGCTCCCCAGCGCCAGAGGTCAAATTCGCCAATATTCTGACTCTTTTTCATCAAGAGTGATCCAAAAACAAATTTCACGTTTTGATAATTATGAGTAAGATTGTAATAAATGAACGGGCTGCACCCAAGGATGAAAAACACTACAAAAACCAGTGTGGTTGATTTCAGAAACAGTTTCCTGTCGAGGATAAACCACAAAATACATGAGGTGACAAGAAATGACAGAATAATTTCCAAATTCCACCACGCGAGCCCGGAGAGAAAGCCCCACATGGCATAATAGTGCCAGGATTTCCGTCCTTCCCAGAAGATCTTATACATAATGAAGAAGATCAGTACTGTGAATATCATTGTTTCCAGGTATCCCCCGCGCATTTGAAGGTTCCACTCGATGAGAGGGGTTGCCAAAGAGAACAAAAGAGCGGAAAGATTTGCCAACCTCCTTCCAAACAAATTAGAGGTGAAATAAAATGTAACAGCGAGAGCTATCAGGGAAAGAGATAGTCCAACCCCTTTGAGAGTCTGGGAAGAAACTCCAAAAAGGTAAAAAAGAATTGCGCCAAGGTGAGCTTCGAGGGCGGCTCCGCCATTGTACGGAAGTCTCCTCCCATAGAGGGGATGTTCACCTTTTTCCAGGATATGCTTCGCCATGATACCAGTTTCGGAGGCATCCGAATCCACGTGGCTCTGGGATGTAAAAATAAGAGGCACGCGTAGGAGGATCGAGAGCAACAGGATCCCGTAGAAAATCCTTTGTCGCAGGACATGGGAAATAATCGTGTTCATTGGATTTTATTCAAAAGGAAAGAGCCTTCCGTCTGGAAGGTCAGCGACCTTTCTTGCGAAAACGAGCATTTTGTAAAATGGATTAATTGTAATGGGGAATATCCAATTTCCCAAAGAACGAAGAGAGACTATTCTAACAAAATCTCGAAAGAATGTGCTTTGAAATGCAATGTTATTCAACATTGAATTAACATAGAATTTTTTCCCCAGTGTTCTGATATTCAAAACTTCGAATCCGCAGCGCCTCAGAAATCCTCTCAACGAAAAGCGGCTAAAAAATGAAAGATGCTCTGGAACCCTCTTCAGCTCAAGCCAGTGTTTTCCCAACATGCGCGGGAGCAATGCCCCTATGTCGGGGGTAATGATTCCGATGATTCCTCCCTTGACAAGTATTCTATTGATTTCAATAAGTTCCGAGCGGGGATCAGGAAAATGTTCAATGACATCCCAAAGGGTAACGATATCAAAACTTTCATCTTGAAACTGTGCTGCCCTTAACTCCTTGTTCAGTATATTAACTCCAAGCTTCTCTAAGCCGTATTTTGATGCAAAATTTGAGATCTCTACCCCCATGGCTTCATATTCCATTTGTGAGGCCAGCTCGAGGAAAAAACCTGTTGCGCATCCAACATCCAGCAATCTTCCCTTTTCCCGAAATCCTTTAAGGAGTCTTAGACATTTCATGAACTTTTGCTGAATATTGGCTTTATCGTCAATATAAATATCATAACCAAAGTAATTGGCTTGGTCCTGGGAATTAAATGCTGGATTCTGGAAGTATTGCTCCCCATAGAATGAAGCGAGTTCACCTGCCGAAGGTGCAGGATGGACAAATATAAAACTGCAGTTTTCGCACCTAAAAAGAGTAAAAAGACGGGAACAATTAGTAATCTCTACATAGGGTCGGATTGTCCTTCCATCGCAAACAGTGCATCTGAGACCGTGTATCTCAGCCATTTATTGATGCTTTCCTTATTCTTTCATCTTGTCAAGTGATTACAGGGTGATATAATGGGCTAATGAGCAATATTCTCCTCGTCCAACCCAAGGTAGGAGATTGGGATTACATGAGGAGCCACCCTATTCCACCCTTGAGTCTGCTGTCTTCAATCACATTATGTGAGAAGGAGGCTGAGATCCGCTGGGTAGACCAGAGGATTAGCCCAGATTGGAAGAAAGAAGTCAATAATTCCATTGATGCGGAAACACTATGCGTCGGAACAACTTCCTATACAGGCCCCATGATTGCCGATTCTCTGGAGATCAGCAGGTTTGTGAAGAGCATCAGGGATGTCCCGGTAGTGTGGGGAGGCATTCATGCAAGCCTCCTGCCCCAACAGACCCTTGAGGATCGATCGGTTGACATTGTCGTTCAAGGGGAAGGGGAGAAGACATTTATGGAACTTTTGAAGTGTTTAAAAAACAAGGGAAACCTGAAGAATGTCAGGGGGATCTGTTATAAAGAGAACGGAAATATTCATTCAAATCCAGAGCGGTTAATGATTGATTTTGATAGTCTCCCCCCACTTCCATATCATGTTATTTCCATGGAGAAGTATATGCCCCTCTACCAGGGAAAGAGGAGCTTTTACTACCAAACATCAAGGGGGTGTCCGTATCCATGCACTTACTGTTACAACAGCGTTTACAACCACAGACGATGGAGGGCCAAATCTTCAAGGAAAGTCCTCAGAGAGCTAAAAGACATCGTATCCATTTATCGTCCTGAACATATTTATATAATTGACGACATATTCTTTGTCGACAGGAAGAGGAGTCGGGAGATCATCCAAGGGATCAAAGAGATGGGAGTGACATGGGACCTCCAGGGTGTGGACATCCTTTCTCTTCAAGGGATGGATCGGGAATATATAGAATTCCTTGAGGCTGCTGGATGCACAAGATTATCCATAGGTATTGAGAGCGGATCGCAGAGAATAAGGAAGCTAATGAAAAAGAAGCCCTATGAATGCAGCAAGATATTTCAGATTCTTAAGAAGTTCGAAGACTCATCAATCGTTATTTACTGCAATTACATCGCCGGAACTCCGACCGAGACGGATGAAGATCTTAAATCTACAATTGATTTGATCTTCTCACTCGACGAGCAAAACCCGCGAATACGGAACTTTCCAATTTATAATTACATACCCTATCCAGGTACGGAGATGTATGAGCTTGCAGTGAAGGAGGGTTTTGTTCCGCCCGGCTCCCTGATGGAATGGAGTCGTGGAGAATGGGGGCAGGTTCTTGGCCATTCCTATATTGATTTCAAAGGTTCAAGGCGCCGTTCACAGAAGTTCTATCGCTCTCTGTTCTTTGTCTCCCTCTTTATTGACGATAAACTTAGGGAATATACTGTGCCAAGGACAATCAGGGTCCTCTCTGCTCTTTATCGTCCGCTGGCCCGATTCAGATTGCGGCGTCTTATTCTTCACTTGCTGATTGAACGATATCTTGCAGAAGTGACCTTACGGATCTGGGTGTTTATCAAAGGTTTGGCGCGGTTTGTCAACGGACGGAATGAAAGTTCTTCTGGTCAAACCCGATGTCAGAGTTGACCAGGTTGTTCCGAGCCTGGGGCTCGGATACCTGGCTTCTTCCCTGTGCTGTTCACACGACGTTGCAATCCTTGACTGCCAAAAAGAAGGCCTGTCACCCTCGGGGTTTGCTGAATATGTAGCAAGAACCCGCCCACACTGCGTGGGCATCCAGTGCTACAGCTATGGGCTGTCCCTGGTAAGGGAGTATGTAAAGGCAGTAAAAAATGTTGAAAGTAGGATTTTGACGGTCATCGGGGGCCCACATCCAACTGTAGCACCAGAGCATGCACTCTCTTTTTTTGGCGATGACCTTACATGCGCAATAAGAGGGGAGGCTGAACTAAGCTTTTCAACCCTCCTTGATAAGATAGAAAAATATCATTGGGTCGATGAAGGAATTAAAAAGGAAGTATTTCATGGAATTCCAGGAGTTATATGGAGTGACCGGGATGGAATGCATTTGAGCGTCTCTGCCATAGTGGAGGATGTTGACTTCCTGGACATGCCTCATTGGGAGCTCCTTCAGCCCGCATCGTATCCACCTTCACCCTCTGGCGCCTTTTCTAAAAGATACCCTGTTGCACCTGTTTCTATCTCGCGCGGCTGCCCCTATGACTGTATATATTGCTCTGCCGGGATCATTTCCGGGAAAAAAATACGATATAGAAGCATTGATAAAGTCATAAAGGAGATTAAATACCTCCAGAGTAATTTCGGAATAAAAGAGATACATATTGTTGACGATAACTTTACCATGTTGCGGAAATATGTCCTGAGTTTTTGTCAGAAAATTATTGAAAGTAATATAGATGTTCTGTGGACATGTCCCAATGGAGTCAGGGTTGACGCTCTGGATGAAGAGCTTGTCTTGGCAATGAAGAGGGCAGGGTGTTATTCCCTTTCCTTTGGTTTTGAGTCGGGTTCAAAAAGGATCCTAAATTTTATCAAGAAAGGAACAACCTCGGAGATGGCCCGGAAGGCCGTTGATCTTGTGACCAGAAATGGCATGGAGGCCCATGGATTTTTTATCCTAGGATTCCCCACAGAGACTGAGGAAGAGATGGAGGAGACAATTCGCTTCTCCCTTGAGTTGAACCTTACCCGTGCAAATTATTTCCCCTTCCATCCCCTTCCTGGAACAGAAGCCTACAGAATCCTGAAGGAAAACGGAGAGTTAAAGGATGTTATTTCCGATGCACATTCTTATGCAGACCCTGTGTATGCGCCAAAGGGAACAAGCCTTCAGGGGCTAAAGAATATCCAGAGGAGGGCTTTTCTGAGGTTCTATCTGCGTCCTTTCACCCTGTGGAAGCTTTTGAGTCAGATACGATCATTCCAACATCTGATGTTTATCTTCAGGAGATTTAAAAGGTGGCTTTTGGGTGGTCCCAGCGGGAGTTTCAGCCACCGTTATTTTCAATAGTTCGGTTCGAGAGTGGTGGTCCCAGCGGGAGTGGAATCCCCCCGGATTTTGAATCGCTCGGCTCGAGAGGCCGACGTCCTTTGTTTTTGGTGGTCCCAGCGGGAGTTGAACCCGCGTTTTCGGCTCGAGAGGCCGACGTCCTGGGCCGCTAGACGATGGGACCATTAGGAACAAAGTTGGCTGGGGGACTAGGATTCGAACCTAGATACTGAGGTTCAGAGCCTCAAGTCCTGCCGTTAGACGATCCCCCAAGTTAATTCCATGCTACAATCAGGTATCGTGACTGTCAAACACACAAAGATTGTAGGATTATGGGGAGCGTGTGGACTACTTGGGATCTTCGTCCTGAGGCTGTTCCTCTCGGCACCCCTACAGTCTGTTACATTTGATGAATATGCCCATGTGCCCGCTGGTTATTCCTACTGGAGAACAGGGAATTTCTCGCTTTACAGTAAGAACCCACCCCTAATAAAACTTTGGTTCACACTCCCGCTGATCATTACTTCTCCCCAACTTGATTTTGACCCATCCCAGAGGAATATTCATCCCTGGGCAGTAGGCTTCTCTTTCTTAAAGGATAATCTTTCCAGATATCATGCCATTTTCCTACAGTGCCGGGCCATGGTCATACTGCTCTCGGTCTTTCTGGGGCTTATGCTCTTTTTATGGACAAGGGCTCTTTACGGCTGGATGCCTGCCTTGCTTTGTCTTTTTCTCTACACCTTTTGTCCCGAGATCCTTGCCCATTCCCAACTCTGCACAACAGATATTGGAGGAGCATTATTTCTCATCTCTGCGCTTGCAGGACTCTGGTTCTACCTGAGGAAACCGACAGCGAAAAAGTCTGTGGTCTGCGGGATCCTTCTCGGGGGCGCCCAGCTTGCGAAATTTTCCAACCTCGTTCTGTATTTTATTTATCCCCTTGTTCTGATTGCTTTTTTGAGAAAAAGGGACCTTCGGAAAAGCATTCTTGTGATTATCCTAATATTCATTGTGAGTGTGTTTGTAATTAATATAGGCTACTTTTTCCAGGGCACCCTGCGTCCCCTTGGAACATATACATTCACAAGCAATCTCATGAAATCTGCCCAGGAAGCTCTTCCAGGACATCTTCCCGTTCCTTTTCCATCTTCATTTGTTGAGGGTTTCGACCTCAACCGATATGAAGTGGAGATAGGGCATCTCTTCTATTTGAATGGCCATCTCTCTCTCAAGAGCAGATGGTATTATTTCCTTGAAGCATTTACACTGAAAACACCTATCCCTTTTTTACTTCTTATCTTCTATCGTGCATTTATTAATCCTTCTACAACACACCCCCATAGTTTCTCAGCAGGGAGTATATTTCTCATCGCAAGCGTTGTGTTTCTTGCAAATTTTTCGTTCTTCACATCGCTCGACATCGGTGTCAGGTATATCCTCCCTATTTTTCCACTACTCTCTCTATGGATGAGCCCTGTTGTCCTTAGAATGACGACCATGTGGAAAAAGATTCTCTTCGGCTTCCTTCTCGTTTGGTATGCGGCAGGTTCGCTCAGTATCCATCCTCATTATCTCTCGTATTTCAATGAAATCGCCGGTGGACCCGATGGAGGCCATCGCTACCTGGGAGATTCAAACATAGATTGGGGACAGGACCTTCCTCAGCTTAAAAAGTATATGGATGCACACGGACTTTCCCGCATCAAACTCTTTTACTATGGGGTTGTTGACCCTGAGGTCTATGGGATCTCCTATGATTTTCCCCTTGGAGAAGGTCCATCTTCTCTCAAAGGAGATATTGCGGTGAGCGTTTCTTTTCTTCAAGGGAAGGGAATATGGTCAGTGCCTACCTTGAAGGGAAGATATCTGAGTGTGAGGGAGGGGGCTCTCATATGGCTCAACAGGTTCCAGCACGCGGGTCGTGCCGGATATTCAATTTATATCTTTCACTTATAAAATATCCACATATTTCGTGAATAAATCCGATTTCAGTATCATAACCCAAGGGAAAGCTTCCAGAGATAAAAGGAGCATGGTATATAAGTATGGCCAGTATAGAAAATATACAAACAAGACCAAGCTTTGGTATAAAGTGCTTAGCTATAGGAAACTTGAAGGTTATTCCTGATTTAAATTTTGACAGCTCTGTAATGGCCAAAAAATATTTTAATGGCAACCCTGCTCTTGGTTAAAAAGTCTTCCAGAGATTTAATTCTGCTCATGGAACGAATAAGATATCGTGGCCTGAAATAGAATCCGAGGTATGCGAGCCTACAAATCTGCAGGAGTTCTTTTTCTTTAATGGCGGTCTCCCAGGTGTGGCAACACATCCGGGGCCATGGGTTTTTAGCAAACTGTAAAAAATAGTCGCCGCCAAAGTTTGGATCCCGCAGTGCTTGCTGATATATCTCAGTTGCAGGACCAGGAATTAACGCAAAAAAAATTGCAAAGTCCGGATTAAGTTTAAAAGCCAGGCGAATAGTATTCCATGCTTGTCTCCGTGTTTCTCCGGGATATCCGATCATGAAATAACCCAATGTAGATATTCCGAATTTTCTGGCTAAAATAAATGCGCGATGAGTATCATCTAATTTAATATTTTTCTTCATTTTATCGAGAATATCTTGAGTTGCGGATTCTGCTCCAAAGTGAATGCGTGAACAGCCGGCCTCAGCCATGAGTGAGAGCATTTCTTCGGTTACCGGTTTAACCCGGCAGCGACAGCTCCATGGCAGGCCGACTTTTTGTTTCTTAATTTCATTGCAAAGATCTGTTACTCGCTTGGTGGTAAGATTAAAATTGTCATCGTAGAAGTTTATAGATCGATATCCCATTTCTTTGCATAAAATCATCTCCTCAACAACTTTTTGTGGTTTTCGCTCACGGTAATGTTTATCCATTGTGCAACAAAATGTGCATTGGAATGGGCATCCGCGAGAGGTAACCATAACGGCAGAAGGTGAAAGGCTGTCAAAGGGAACCCGATGTTGTGTTGGGTCTATTTGGGAGCGGTCAGGAAATGGATATTGGTCGAGATCCTTGGTTTGCGAACGGGGTGGGTTTTTGATCAGACTGTCGTCTTTCTTGAACCAGCAACCTGCAACTCCTTCAAGATCCCGTTTTAGTGCAAGACGGTTGACCATTTCTGCAAAAGTTATCTCTCCCTCACCGATTACTATTGAGTCAACTCCTGGCCAAAACAGTGTCTCCTCTGGATAAACCATTAAGTGTGGACCACCCAGGGTTACATGGATTGAGGGATTCATCTCCTTGACAATGGAGACGGTTCTAAAGGTGTCGTAAAGATTTAGTGTGTGGAGCGTTATTCCTACCACGTCTGGCCGGAAAGAGTCTATGTGACGATGGATGTGGTCTTCTTCGATGAGATTCGGAACCTGGGCGTTGAGCAATTGTATCTCATGGTCTGAGGAAGATTGAAGATATGATTTAAGATACATAAGACCAAGAGGAGGAGAAAATTCGTGCTGATCGATGACCTGATTGGAGCCGGGAAGTGTTGCCTGGTTGGAATCAGGGGGATTGATAAGCATTATTTTCATATGTCTGATATATTTAATTTAACACTGGCGATCCAAATTGGCAACGAGGATGCTGCTTGACACTTTTTTGTTCTATTGGTAATATAATTGATAATTATGAAGGGACGAATGAGCCTTTGGACGATACTCCTACTTGCCGGGGTAGTCGTCATTGTTTATATCGGGATGAAGGTTGTTCCTGTGTATCTCAATAATTATTTTATCGAGGGTATATTTGAGCAGGAGGCGCAGACCTATCCAAAACAATCTGTCAGCGATATTTATAACGAAATTGGAAAGAAACTGAAGGATTTGGAACATCCGTGCGACATTCGACTTGTCACGGTTGAACCCGGGAATAGCTCTATTACCATTTCAGCACAATATACCGAGACAGTTGAATTTGTTGGCGGTTATAAGAAAAGCTTCACTTTTTCTCCACGGGTAGTACAGGCACTTGGGAAGGCTTCTTGAGAGATGAATGTATCTTCCATAAATGCGAGTTGCCCCGAAAGATCGGGGCTTTTTTTAATAAAGGAAACAAATGATACGGATCATGAATAGCAAAGAGATGGAGCTTATCCTTACGAGGATGACCCATGAGATCCTTGAGAAGAACAAGGGGTGCGAAGGACTGGTTTTGGTAGGGATCAGAACAGGCGGAGTCTTCCTCTCTGCAAGGATATCTAAAATTATCAACCATGTTACAGGAAAGGACATTCCCACGGGAACCATGGACATCACCCTCTACAGGGACGATCTCTCAAGGATCGGTTATGCTCCAATGGTAAAAAAGACCGAGATCCAGTTCTCCATTGACAAGAAGGTTGTGATATTAGTTGACGATGTCCTCTATACAGGCAGGACCATCAGGGCTGCTATGGACGCCCTCATAGACCTCGGGAGGCCCAGGCAGATCCAGCTTGCCGTTCTTATAGACCGCGGCCTCCGGGAGCTCCCAATAAGTGCTGATTATGTTGGAAAACGGATCGAGACTTCTCCAGAAGAAATTGTGGATGTCATTCTGAAAGACGCAGGGATGAAAGAGGACGGCGTTGTTCTAAGGAAGAAACATGCAGCTGAAAAGTAAAGATCTTCTTGACATTGAAACGCTAGCACCTGAAGAGCTGACCTTCATTCTTGATACCACAGAAACAATGAAAGAGGTCTCTGCGAGGGATATTAAAAAAGTTCCAACACTGAGGGGGAAAACAGTTGTGAACCTTTTCCTGGAGGCAAGCACAAGGACACGGGCATCCTTCGAGATAGCTGCAAAAAGGCTATCAGCTGATACCCTCACATTCACCGGGACAGGAAGCAGTCTCTCCAAGGGAGAAACCTTGATGGATATGGCGCGCAACATCCAGGCCATGAATCCGGACATGCTCGTCATCAGGCATCAGGCCTCCGGCGCCCCGGCCATGCTCGCACGTCTCCTCAGGATACCCGTCATCAACGCAGGGGACGGATGGCATGAGCATCCGACCCAGGCCCTTCTGGACATGATGACGATACGGGAGAAGAAGGGTAAGCTCTCAGGTCTAACTGTTGCCATCGTCGGCGACATCACTCACAGCAGGGTTGCGCGCTCTGACCTTCACGGCCTGAGAAAGATGGGATGCAATGTCCGCCTCTGTGGACCATTCACCATGATCCCCCCATATATCGATAATCTCGGTGCAAAGGTCTACCCAAATATTGAAGAAGCCCTGAAGGGGGTTGATGTCATAATAATGCTCAGGATACAGCTTGAGAGGCAGGAAGTTGGCCTTTTCCCCTCAATAAGGGAGTATTCACGCTTCTACGGACTCACTACGGACAGGGTGGGTCGTGCAAAGAAGGATGTCATTATCATGCATCCGGGCCCCATAAACAGGGGAGTGGAGATCACTCCTGAGGTTGCTGACGGCCCATACTCCGTGATCCTCGACCAGGTTGCCAATGGGGTAGCTGTCAGGATGGCAGTGCTTTACCTACTCTCCGGGGCAGGGGGCCGCTAATGGGCCTTCTTATCAGGGGTGGAAGGGTGATTGACCCTGGGTGCGGACTGGACGGCAAGTTTGATATCTTGATAGAGGACGGGAAGATTGTAGAAATCATTCCTCACGGAAAGTCTCACAAGTCAGGGAAGCACCAAATCTACGAGGCAAAAGGAAAAGTTGTGACACCAGGACTCATAGACATTCATGTCCATCTCAGGGAGCCAGGCCATGAATACAAGGAGACGATCAAAAGCGGCTCTGAGGCTGCGGCCAGGGGGGGATTCAGCACGATCTGCTGCATGCCAAATACCATTCCACCAAATGACTGCGCAGCTGTTACAGAGCTTATATTGAGAAAAGCAAGTGCCGAGGCAAAGGTTAATGTGTTTCCCATAGGGGCGATATCCAAGGGCCTGGAGGGAAAGGCTATTGCCGAATACGGAGACCTTAAAGAGGCAGGGGTTGTGGCCATTTCTGACGATGGGCATCCTGTTGCTTCAGCACAGCTCATGCGAAGGGCCATGGAATATGCCAGGGCCTTTGGACTCACGGTCATCGATCACTGCGAGGACCCTCTTCTCTCGGCTGGCGGGGTTGTCAACGAAGGACTGATCTCGACCCTGACCGGACTAAAGGGGATTCCTGCTGCTGCTGAGGAGTCAATTGTCGCAAGAGACATCCTTCTTGCTGAACTTACCGCTGCAAGGCTCCACATAGCGCATGTTTCCACAGCAGGGTCTGTCCGAATGATAAGGGAGGCCAAAGCAAGGGGCGTCCCGGTCACTGCAGAAGTTACCCCTAACCACTTCACATTGACTGAAGAATCAGTGAAAAACTACGATACAAACGCAAAAATCAATCCCCCGCTAAGAACCAAAGCCGATGTTGAAGCACTCAAGGAAGGGCTTGCCGACGGAACAATTGAAGTCATCGCAAGTGACCATGCTCCCCACAGCCCTGCAGAAAAAGAATTGGAATTCGATATGGCCGCTTTCGGGATCTCAGGCATTGAGGTCTCTCTTCCGCTTTCCCTGAACCTCGTAAGGGATAAGGTCCTGTCCTTGAAGGATCTTGTGGCGAAGATGACCATAGGTCCAGCCAGGGTTATTGGACTCCGGAAAGGGACCCTCACGGTAGGTTCCGACGCTGATGTGTCCATTCTTGACATTGATAGGGAGTGGACTGCGGATGTTAGAGTTTTCCGCTCAAAGGGAAAAAACTCACCTTTCAACGGATCTCCCATGAAAGGCAGCGCAGAGGTTATTGTTGGCGGGAAGCCGGTAAAGATATAACGATATATGTACAGGGATCTTGCGAAATATATAGACCGGCTCATTGAGTTTTCCACAAAGGGAGCTTTCCTCAAAGACATGGAAAAGGCCAAGAAGGAATTTTTTCATCCAGATGCTCGTATTTTTGAGGACGACAGGGCCTTTGAGAGGAGAATGGCCCTGTTCTTTGACTGGTATGTTTTCGATCGGAAGCTCAAGGATGGAAAGACACCCTTCACTCTCTACATTGATGAACATGCCTCCAAAATGTCTCCCGAGGACAACGTCGCCTTCCAGGGTTTTCTGAAAAATACCCACAGCCTCTTTGAGGTCTTGAGTAACGCCAAGAAAATTATCGTTGTGAGGGATCTCTTCACAAAGAAAAAACACAGCGTCCATGAGGAGGAAAATCCCCTGTTTTTTCAGAAGAGGCTTCTCCTTGAGGCGAGAATAATCACATTGAAGGACAAGGAATATTTCTCCGGAGCATTTTGCTTTCATCCCCCTGAGGTTAAAAAGCTTCTTTCAAAAGAGCTCAAGAAGTTGAGGAAGAGCAAGCTTAAGGACACAGGGCCTCTTCTCAGAAAATTCTTTTTGATCGCAATACGATGGGAAAGATACAGCCATGTTGATCCATATAGGATCTATAGCGATGCCCTGAAGGAGTACGCTGAGAAACCCTTGGGAGAGGTGACCTGAAATGGCTGAAAGGATTCCCATGACGCGTGAGGGCTACAGGGCCCTTGAGGAAGGAATCAAGAAGCTCCGAAGGGAGAGGCCAAAAATCGCCAGGTCGCTCGCTGATGCCAGGAGCCACGGAGACTTTGCTGAGAATTCCGAATACGACGATGCGAAGCAGCGTCAGGAGCTTCTTGAGACAAGGCTCAGGGATCTTGAGGACAAGCTCGCCAGGTCAGCTATCATTGACCCAGGTGGGCATAAGATAGAAGGGGTCGCTTTTGGTGTTAAGGTTCGAATCAAGGATGTCAGCACGGGTAGGGAGGTTTCTTACACAATCGTGGGCGAAGGAGAGGCTGACATTTCCGCAGGAAAGATCTCCATCACCTCTCCGATAGCCAGGGCCCTCGTTGGTCACAAGACAGGCGAGAGGGTGGAGGCCAATGTTCCTTCCGGCCTAAAGGTCTTCGATATATTGGAGGTTTGCTCCTGACAGAGCAAGGACTAAACACCTCCGTCCGATATGTCAAGGGGGTGGGCCCGTCCATTTACCGTTTACTCGAAAAGAAAGGCATTAAAACCGTTGAGGATGCACTCTATTTCCTTCCCCTGAGACATGAGGACAGGAGAAAGGTTTCCTCATTTTCCTCGCTCAAGATCGGCGATAAAGCTGTAATGGTAGGTGATGTAATTTCGGCAAGGGAGTATGGATACAGGTGGAGAAAGGTCTATCAGGCAATCTTGAGCGATGGAACAGATCTCCTTAAGGCTACCTGGTTCCACTACAACCGTGCTTATATTTCCAAGGTCTTCAAAAAGGGGAGCCGGTTCATCCTCTATGGTGAGGTTCAAAACTACAGGGGAGAAAAACAGGTTGTCCATCCGGACTTCGAACTTCTTGGAAGGGTCAGTCGCAACCCGTTCACTCCGGATGGAGACTCATTAAACTTCGGAAGGTTGGTACCCATCTACAGCCAGGTGGAAGGGGTTTATCCGGGAACAATACGGAGGATTATGAAATATGCGGCTGACCATTACTCTCCAAAGGCAGAGGATTTTCTTCCACCGTCCCTTCGTTCAACGCTTCATCTCATGGAGCTTCCCAAAGCATTCTATCAAGCCCATTTTCCCGATGATGAGGAGCCTGCTTTGCAGGCCCGTCACAGGCTCATCTTTGATGAGTTCTTCCTGCTTGAGTTGGGGCTTGGCCTCAGGAGAAGAGGTGCTGTCCTTGAGAAGGGAATCGCAATGCCCGATCCCGGCGGATCAAACAGCCTCTGCGCCCGTCTCCGTTCCATTCTGCCATTCGCCCTTACCTCTGCCCAGGAAAGGGCTTTGGATGACATCCGTAAAGACATGGCCAAGCCGCATCCCATGAACCGGCTTCTTCAGGGAGATGTCGGGTGCGGAAAGACAATTGTGGCGTTGTGCGCTGCACTCGCAGCTGTGGACAACGGGCATCAGGTGGGGATCATGGCCCCTACAGAGATCCTTTCTGAACAACACTACCTGACCATAAAGAGATGGACCGAGCCACTTGGCCTTAGATCGTGTCTTATAACAAGCGATCTCAGGGGCAAGGAAAGAGATTCAATTGTCTCAGCGCTCTCCGAGGGCAGGATAGATATTGCCGTGGGCACCCATGCGGTAATCCAGGAGGGAGTGGATTTCAAAACCCTGGGGTTGGGGATCATAGACGAACAGCATCGTTTCGGAGTGATACAAAGGGCCCTCCTGAAGAAAAAGGGCTTTTCCCCCCATATTCTCGTGATGACCGCAACGCCTATTCCCAGGACTCTCGCAATGACCCTCTACGGCGACCTTGACCTAACGGTGATTGACGAAATGCCCCCGGGCCGAAAAATTGTTGAGACGCGTGTCCTCAATGAGAGGGAGAGGGAAAAAGCTTATGCAATCATTCGTGAGGAGATAAAAAAGGGACGACAGGCATTCATCGTATATCCGCTGGTGGAAGAGTCTGAAAAACTCGACCTCAAAAATGCCGTTGAAATGCACAGGCTTCTCCAGTCAGATGTTTTCCCTGATCTGAGTGTGGGACTGCTTCACGGCAGGATGAGCAGCGACGAAAAGGAAGAGGCCATGTTGAATTTTAAGGAGATGAAGGTGGATATCCTTGCATGCACAACGGTCATAGAGGTAGGTATAGATATTCCGAATGCAACAATAATGATGGTGGAACATGCAGAGAGATTCGGCCTTTCACAGCTTCATCAGCTCAGGGGAAGGATTGGGAGGGGCGAGCATATTTCCCAGTGCCTTCTCCTGTCTGAATACAAAAAATCTGACGATGCACGGAGGAGACTTGCAATAATGGAGCAGACACATGATGGGTTCAGGATCGCGGAGGAGGATTTGGATATACGGGGTCCTGGAGAGTTTTTCGGGACAAGACAGTCGGGGCTTCCGGATTTCAGGGTCGGTCACATACTGAGGGACTCACGGATCCTTGCAGAGGCCAGACGGGAGGCATTCGCCCTTATAGAAAGGGATCCCGGGCTTGAAAATACCGAGCATCGTTTGATCAGGGCGGCAGTCGCAGAGAGGTGGAAGGGGCGGCTCGAGCTTGGGACTATTGCCTAAGCTTGTCATTGCGAGGAACGAAGTGACGAAGCAATCGCTACCTAAAAGATTACCTATATTCCTTAGAAAGGGGAGTGGAAACCCTGCCAGGATACATTCAGTAAAAAAAATCCTCAGGGAGGAAAGGGTCCATACAGTTTGCGAGGAGGCACGGTGTCCGAACATGTCCGAATGCTTTTCAGAAGACACAGCCACATTTCTACTGCTCGGAGATGTCTGCACGAGAAAGTGCGCCTTCTGCGCCGTGAGAAAGGGGCGTCCCGGCCCTCCTGACCCCGAAGAGCCCGGCAGGGTAGCAGGGGCAGTCAGGCGGCTGGGGCTTTCCCATATTGTCCTTACATCTGTCACCAGGGACGATCTTCCAGACGGAGGGGCAGGGCAGTTTGCTTCCGCTGTCAAGGAGATACATTCAAGACATCCAAATGTGACAATAGAGGCACTGACACCTGACTTCAAGGGGGACGAATCGTGCGTGGGACTGATCATCAACGAAGGGGTGACAGTCTTCGGCCACAATCTGGAGACCGTTCCCGGCCTCTACGGGCGTGTCCGTCCAATGGCGGACTATAAATTGTCATTGCATATTATATCTTATGCAAAAAATGCTTTTCCCAAAGTCCTGACAAAGTCCGGCCTGATGGTCGGCTTGGGGGAGACAAGGGAAGAGGTCATTGGGGTCATGCGTGATCTCAGGCAGGCAGGATGCGACATAGTCACTATTGGACAATATCTTCGCCCTGTTAAGGAAAGCATGGCTGTCCAGCGGTATGTAAAACCAGGCGAATTTGATGAATACAGGCTTGAGGGTGAAGGCATGGGTTTTATGAAGGTTCTGAGTGGGCCTTTTGTAAGAAACTCCTATCATGCCGGGAGCTAAGGAATTTGCCGTCTTTATTTTTTAAGCATTCCAGTGTAAGATGAATAGATTCCAAAATGCAAAAATTTGAAAGGATAGAAAGACTTCCACCCTATACCTTTACCGTAGTCACTGACCTTAAAGTGAAGGCGAGGCATGCAGGGGAGGATATCATTGACCTCGGTATGGGAAACCCGGACATGCCTACCCCCAAACATATTGTTGACAAGCTCATAGAAGCGGCACGCAATCCAAAAAACCATCGCTATTCCGCTTCAAGGGGGATCGTCAAGCTCAGGAAGGCTATCTGCGACTGGTATCAGAAAAAGTTCCAGGTTGAGCTTGATCCAGAGAGTGAGGCCATTGTGACCATGGGTGCAAAAGAGGGGCTTTCCCATCTTGTCCTAAGCACAATTGTCAGGGGGGATGTCGTCTTTGTTCCAACACCAACATACCCCATCCATACCTATTCGGTTCTTATTGCAGGAGGGGATGTGAGGAAAATCCCTTTTATCAATGGGATATTCAATGGAAGCGAATTTCTTGATGAGCTGCAGGTTGCTTGCAAACAGACATGGCCCAAACCAAAGATGCTCATAATCTCTTTTCCCCACAATCCCACAACAGCCTGTGCCGAGCTTGGTTTTTTTGAAAAGATCGTAGCCTTTGCCAGGGAGCACAAACTCATGGTGATTCACGATCTCGCTTATGGTGACCTTTGCTTTGACGGCTACCAGGCACCGAGCATCCTTCAGGTCCCCGGTGCAAAGGATGTTGCAGTAGAGTTATACTCCATGTCAAAAAGCTACAACATGCCCGGTTGGAGGGTCGGCTTCGCTGTGGGAAACAAAGCGATGATCCATGCCCTTACCAGGCTAAAGAGTTACCTTGATTATGGGATGTTCCAGCCGATCCAGATCGCCTCTATAATAGCCTTGAATTCATCACAGGAGTGCGTGAAGGAGACTGTGAAGACCTATCGGGATAGGAGGGACGCCCTAATAGACGGGCTTGAGAGGGCTGGATGGATCGTGGACCCGCCCCGTGCAACAATGTTTGTCTGGGCGAGGATCCCCGAAGAATGGAGAAGCATTGGGTCTCTGGAGTTCTCAAAGCTGCTCCTGACAAAGGGGAAGGTTGTGGTATCGCCGGGCATTGGCTTTGGAGATTATGGAGATGATTGGGTGAGGTTTGCCCTTGTTGAGAACAAGCACAGGATCCTCCAGGCTACCAGGGGAATCCGAAATGTGCTCCGCCAGCCAGTAAAAGAGGCGCGCAAATGATCCGGGCAGGACTCATTGGATTTGGCACTGTGGGTACCGGCGTCCTCAGGATCCTAAAGAAGAACAGGAGTATTATCGCTGAGAGGGTCGGAGAAGCCATTGAGGTCGTAAGGGTTGCCGACCAGGACCTGAAGCGCAATAGGGGGATCTCGCTGAATAGGTCAATTCTAACAAAGAACCCTGATGAGATCCTCAACGATCCGGGGATCCCAATAGTCATTGAGCTGATAGGAGGCATTGAACCGGCCAAGTCATTTATCCTGAAGGCCATCAAAAACAAAAAGCACGTAGTAACAGCGAACAAGGCGCTTCTTGCAGAACATGGTGCGGAGATCTTCTCTGCTGCGGCAAAGGCAGGTGTTGAGGTGGGATTTGAGGCGAGCGTGGCCGGCGGCATCCCCATTATCAAGGCAATCAGAGAAGGACTCGTCGGCAACCAAATCCTGTCCATTTATGGTATTATCAACGGGACATCGAATTACATTTTGACCCAGATGTCCGAGAAGGGGCTCGGTTTCCAGGAGGCGCTCTCTCTTGCCAGAAAGAAGGGATATGCCGAGGCTGATCCATCGCTGGATGTGGATGGGATTGATGCCGTCCACAAGCTCGTCATCCTGCTCCTCTTCTCATTCGGGAGAATGGTCAGGCTCAAAGACATTTATACAGAGGGCATCAGGAATCTTTCCTCGCTGGACATAGAGTATGCCAGGGAGTTCGGATACAGGGTGAAGCTCCTTGCCATTGCAAGAAGTCACAAGGGAAAACTTGAGGCCAGGGTCCATCCAACGATGGTTCCGTTGAGTTCCCAACTTGCCATGGTAGAGGGGGCTTACAATGCGGTCCACATATCAGGGGATGCCTCGGGGCCCCTTATATTCTCGGGCCAGGGGGCAGGCATGATGCCGGCAGCAAGCGCGGTCGTGAGCGACCTGGCGGATATTGCTAAGTCTATCCAGATGGGGCTGACACCCGCAGGCTCTTTTGCATGGAGGGCAGGTTTGGTAAGTCCGATAGAACAGATTTCCGGCAGGTATTATCTTAGATTTACAGTTGTAGATAAGCCGGGTGTCCTTGCCCAGATTTCCAGGATCCTCGGCATGCATGGGATCAGCATTGCCCAGGTGATACAGAAGGGCCAGGCAGAGGGGCGTGGAGTCCCCGTAGTGATCCTTACACATGACTCCACCGAAAAAAATTTGCAGTCTGCTTTGAAGATAACTGACAAACTCGCTGTTATAAGGGCACCAACAGTCCTCCTCAGGATTGAGGACAGGGTTATGTGAAGATACCGATGGAATGGCCAGGCGTCATCCTGAAATACAGGGAATACCTTCCCCCTGTCAGGGATGAGAACATCATAACGCTTCTGGAAGGGAATACTCCCCTCATCCCATCAAGGGGAATTTCAGCTCATTTCAAGCTTGAGTTCAATCTCTTTTTCAAATGGGAGGGCTTGAACCCCACTGACTCCTTCAAGGACAGGGGGATGACCGTTGCAGCCTCAAAGGCAAAAGAGGACGGCGCCGAGGCTGTGATTTGCGCCTCTACAGGGAATACCTCTGCATCGGCGGCTGCGTATGCAGCAAGGGGAAGCTTAAGATGTTATGTCCTTATACCCGAGGGGAAGATCGCCATGGGCAAGCTTGCCCAGGCCATGGTGCACGGGGCTAATGTGATCCAGATCAAGGGCAACTTTGACGATGCCCTTGCCATAGTAAGGGAAATTTCATCCAGGTATCCCATTACGCTGGTCAACTCCATTAATCCATACAGGCTTGAGGGTCAGAAGACATCTTCCTTTGAGATATGCGATGTCCTCGGGACATCACCAAACTATCATGTCCTTCCGGTTGGAAACGCCGGCAATATTGTGGCCTACTGGAAGGGGTATAAAGAGTATATGAGCAAGGGAAAGATTAAAAGCCTGCCAAGGATGTTTGGATTCCAGGCAGAGGGCGCAGCCCCCATTGTCAGGGGCCATGTAATCAAGAAGCCCGAGACAATAGCCACAGCAATCAGGATCGGAAACCCAGCCAACTGGAAGCCGGCGGAGCAGGCCAGAGACGAATCCGGCGGACAGATAGAGATCGTCACCGACAAAGAGATCCTCTCTGCCTATACATCCCTTGCCAGAATGGAGGGGGTTTTCTGCGAGCCTGCCTCTGCTGCATCCATAGCTGGCATGCTAAAACTCAACAACAGGGGGCTCTTCAAGAAGGGGGATTGTGTGGTCTGCACTCTGACAGGACACGGGCTCAAGGACCCGGAGACCGCAATCGGTATCTGTGAGAAGCCGATCAGCGTCCAGCCAAAACTGGACAAGGTCCTTAAAGCCTTTGAGTTTGTATAGGCTTCAATGAAATACATAATCCTTCAGGGAGACGGAATGCCTGACCATCCAGTGGATGAGCTTGGAGGGAAGACCCCACTCAGGGTCGCCCGAACACCCAACATGGACTTCCTTGCAAGTCATGGAACAATGGGCCTTGTCAGGACGATACCCCAGGGGCTCCCTCCTGGAAGCGATGTAGGAAACCTGAGCCTGCTCGGATACGACCCAAGAAAATACTCCACAGGGAGGTCGCCTCTTGAGGCAGCGAGCATCGGTGTAAAGCTCTCTCCCGATGATATAGCCTTCAGAATGAACCTCGTTACTCTGCTGCGCAGGAACGATTCCTACTACATGGATGATTACAGCTCCGGGCATATTCCCACCCCTGAGGCAAAGAAGCTGATCCGAACCCTCAGAAGGGTTCTTGAAGACAGGGAGTTCATGTTCTATACAGGACTCGGATTTCGTCATCTTATGGTCTGGAAGAAGGGGAAGTCGGGTATGAAGACCACACCCCCGCATGACATTATGGGCAAGGAGATCACGGTCTACCTCCCGAGGGGGGAGGGCGCTGATGCGCTGATCGGGATCATGGAGGCATCACGTGACATCCTCAAGGATAATCCAATAAATAAATTGAGGGTCAGAAGAGGCAAAAAGCCAGCCAACTCTGTCTGGCTTTGGGGTCAGGGCAGGCCGCCGAGGATGCCCAAGTTCAGGGAGATTTACGGGGTAAAGGGGGCCGTTGTGGCTGCCGTGGACATAGTGAAGGGATTGGGGTTCTACGCAGGACTCAGCGTTACTAATGTTTCCGGCGCCACGGGTTATCTCGACACAAACTTCTATGGAAAAGCCAGGGCAGCCCTGCGGTTGCTCGCCAACCACGACCTTGTTTATGTCCATGTTGAGGCGCCTGACGAGGCATCTCATATGGGCAGCGCAAAGGCAAAAATTAAGGCCATTGAGGACTTTGACGAGATGGTGGTCGGAACTATCTTAAAAGGGACAAAAAAGTTCAAGGATTTCCGCATATTGCTGTGTTCTGACCATCCAACCCCGCTTGATGTGAGGACACATGTGAGCGAGCCCGTTCCATTCGTTATCTATCCTCCCTTGAAAGAGGCCCCCCCTCCGAGGAGGGATGCAAAGTATGATGAAATTTATGCAAAGAAGGCTGGTATATTCATTAGCCAGGGAGACAGGATCATGGGAATTCTTCTCGGGAAGATTCCCATTATTTGAGAAGTAACCTTCTATCCGTTCAATCGTCAAATTGGAAAAGAGGTGGACGATAAACACTTGACATATTCTGGGGTGGGTGGTAAAAATGGACAAAACCTAAGGAGGGTATTATGAAAATGAAAATCAGGTCAAAGGTTAATATGTTGATGTGGGCAATGGCATTGGTTATTGCAGGAAGCATGGGTCTCATGTCAATGGGATGCGGTTGCGGTGGAGATGACGGGAATGGAAACCCGGCAGAGCTTGTTTTCGTATATCCGAGCCCGACCCTCCCACCTGATGGAGACAAACCAACCGGTCTTCCGCTAAAGAATGCAACCAATGTTCCATTGAATGTCATGATCATCGGGACATCTTCGGATACAAATTCGCTCACGCTTAATTTGGACACATTTACAATGACCGTAAGCGACGGGACAGCCGATGTTCCCGGGAGAATGGAGATATCATTTGACCTGTCCTCTGTGCTCTTTATAACTGGAGAGTATCTCAAGGCGGACACCGATTACACCATTACCGTGACCCAGACAAGCCCGAATTACACGACCACGGTTAATTTCTCAACAGTCGCTGACGCAGGCACCTTCGCAGGAGAATCAGTACAGGGCTTAGCACTCATAATCCCATCCGGCAGCGTGACCCAGCCCCCTGGCATCGGAGGTATCGTTGAGCCATTCCTCTCGGACATCAACATTGTCCTTGCAGGAACAGATGTTCAAGCCGTTGATGCGGAAACAGGATTTGTCCAGATCACTGGCGGTGAAGGCAATGATGCACAGGATGCTCTCAGTTCAGGAAGCTTTGTCCTCCCGCTCTCAGGCTCATATAATGGAGCTTATGTAAAGATGTCTGGGGTCCTTGAACTGGATGTTGAGGGATTCATCCTGAAGATTGACAACTTCAATATCAGCGGCAAGGTTGCTGCGATGACTGGCGGGGTCGGGATCACAGAGGGAACCCTTGCGGCCATCGCTACCTGTGACGAGCTGTCTCCGGATATTAAGTCCGTTGTCCAGCAGTTCTGCACGGATACTGGTTATCTCATCCTTGTTGGAAGCTTCTATGCAACCCCATTTGCTGTGACAGAGGTCAAAGATCTATTAGGAAAGACCCTAACAACAAGTGCAATTACAGTACCGACCACAACAACGAATGTTCCTACAACTACGACAGTCTCCGTGGATCTTTTGACTTCAGAAACGCCTCCTAATTATGCCTGTATCACGGTGGGATCAACAAGCACATCCGTGACTCTGCGTGACATGGAAGATGGCACTCTCGTTGCAGGGGATATTTTGACAATCTCCACTCATACTCCAATTGCTCCTTGCACAGCTGCTGACCAGATTACAAAGATGACCTTTACACCGAGGTCCGCGCTTGATGCGACGCGCAAGTATAAAGCATTGACAATTCTTGACCTCACCTCTGTTGCAGGAAAAGCATTTACAACCCAATAAAGAGGTGGAGAGAGTCGTTTTGAATCAAAAGGCAAAAATAAGACCCCCGGTAGGGATACTGGGGGTCTTTTTTATTTTTATTCTGATTTGGGGACCCTCTTGCTCCTGCTCCGAGGACAATGGGCCATCAATTCAGGCGCTGATTGAAGAATGTAAGACGGGTTTGTCAGAGGGGAAAATTGACGATGCCAGAAAGGCCTGCAATAAGGTTGTGGCAAGGGAGCCCAAAAACTGCAGCGGCAACTGGGGACTGATCCTCGCCTCCCTCCAGGACATCTCAAGCCAGATGAATATAGTGCTGTCGTTTGGCGGCCTCTGTTCAGAGGCTGCTCCCCCATCACTTCGGCCCCAACAGAATATGCAGGATATGATTGAGTCAATAATTGAACCAGTTGAGGCTGACATCAAGGAGATCTACGGGAGAACCATAACCGTTGAGACAGAGCCAGACTGCGTTTTTAGCCTTGATGGATTGCCTGTCCCTGTTTGTGCGGCAGATTATTATTTTGGCACAGAGTGGTCTGTAGATGAGGCAAGGGTCCTTGGGGGCGCCACCCATGCAATTGAGGGGGTCCTTGACCTATTGCTCGCCCATGATCTTGACCTTGACTGCGTTATCAAAGAAGGGATGTCCCTGCTGAGCGAGCTGAGCTTGAGAGACATCATTAGAAGCGTAAGAGCGACAGGCCCCCTATTCTATGCATGCCCAGAATTCCTTACTGTCGGCGATGAGACCAGATTGGATGCCTGTCCCCGGGAGTTTGCACAGGCCGTGAACGAGCTTGAGCCATTTACAGATGCACTAATAGCTGAAGAGGGCAATCCAAACGCCGTTGCATATTACGAGGACAAAAACAATAACAGCGTATTGGATGGAGGCGACACAATATTGATCGGTTGCAAAACATCCTCAGGGGAAAACTGCTTTGCAAAAGAGGACAACCCTGAGGGAGCCATTACCATTCCCACCGGGGTGACGCCCGAAGCCATTGATATAGCCAAAGACTTTATGGACAAGACAAGGCATGCATTGGACGGGCAGACATTCCCTCCGCCCCTCAAGGGAATCACCTTCAAACTTTCAGACTTAAATCCCCTGCTCACGGCAATTGGACTCAATATTTCCCTTCCGGGCTTTATGGCAGTTGATGCAGGGGCTTTCTTCAAGGGTAAATGTGTTGGAGATGCAGCCAACAACTCTTGCAGTTATCCGGCAACTCCGAGTTTCAAGCCATTCAGGGATATTTTGCCTTATTACACCGATATAGGAGGCGGGAAATATGTCCTTGCTATGGAAGGAGAACTGCTCACAACAGATACAACATGCCCTGCGGGTGCACCGGCATATTATAGATGCCAGGATGAAGCTCATTTCTTCGATATAGGCACAAATATCTATGATTCAGATGGCGTCTCCAGCCTTTCATCATCAATCGCCCTTGCTCCAGATCTGATTCCGCCTACGGGTTGCACCCTGAACGACTGCGCCGGTTCAACACTTACTGGCTTGGGAACCTCCATGACAATCCTCTACACTGCCATGCAGGACCCAGGGCTGAACGGGGCCCTTTATGTTGACCTGGGCCAGATTGAGCCGCCCTTTAACGAGGCTGGATGGTCTGGGTTCTCATCACCAACAATTGGGGCAGAAGGGATCAGGGAATACAACAAGGCATTTGCATATCTTAACTTCACGACCTCAGTTGCCGGCGCACAGACAGGCACACCTGGCTGCGCTTCAGGATGCACCGGTGGATGTTCAATACATGCCATAGGTCGCGAGCTGGGCGTCCCTGTAGATGCTTTTGCATTCCTCATTCCTTTGGTCTTAATATCCTTCCTCAAAAAGAGAAAGAGATCTCTGAAAAACCAATAAGCGTGTCATTGCGATCGAAGAATCTTGTCATCTCTGAAAGTGCGCCTCGTGTCAAGTGAGTCGGTTATCACATAAGCTTCTCCTTCACGTTCTCCCCATTCCTTGCTCGATCGCCTGAGTCATCTCTTCGCCCTCATGGGGGCATGAGTCTGTTTCGGAAGCGTATCGCAATCATTGCACGAATCTCAATAGACTCATGACAAACTACGCGCTTACGCCTCCGTGGACGACCTTTGGGAGGACTGGGGGTCCCGATATTGCTCCTTCTTCGTTAACACCCAATAGGTGGCTTCAGCCAAATGACGGGCGACAGCACCGATGGCCACTGCATGACCCTTTTTCGCCCGTAACCGCTCATAGAGGCGACTGACATGGCGCTGCGGCCAGCGAGAGCGATTGAGGCAGATGGCGTTGGCCGCCTCCACATAGGCCCACTTGAGGTAGTGGTTCACATCGGTGCGAAGCGACCCATAGCGGATCTTGCCCCCGCTGGCATGCACTCGTGGGGTAGTGCCTGCATAGGAAGCCAACTGTTCAGCCCTCCCAAATCGCCCGACCTCCCCAATCTCCAGCGCAATCACCACGGCCAGCAAAAACCCTACCCCCGGCATCGTCCTCAGAAGCTTCACCTCCTCGGTCTCGGCAAATACCTCGCGCATCCTCTTCTCCAGTGCATCAATGGCAGCCTCCAGCCCATCCACCTGCTCCAGCTGCTGCTCCAGCGCAAAGCGGGTATGGGGAGGCAGAAGCTTACAGCGCTCCTCCAGAAGCTGCCTACCACGCACCCCAAAGATATCCGTTACCTCCTTCACTTCCAGGGCATACTTGGCCATGGTAGCATGTACCCGGTTCTTCAGCTGAGTGCGCTGTGCCACCAGAAACATCCTCGTGCGCACTACATCCCGCTTATCACGCAGCTCCCCGGGCGGAATCCACACCGTGGGCAGGGTCCCTGTGCGCTGCAATCTGTTCAGCCCCCGCACATCCAGCCGGTCTGTCTTGTTCACATTGCCCACCATCACCTTTGCCTTGCGCGCATGCACAAGCAGCGGCTCCATCCCTGCCTGTTCAATCTCCTCTACTATCCAATACCAATTCCCGATCGTCTCCACTGCCACCGGGGAGCCTGGCGTGAAGCGCTGCAGATACTGCCAGATCGCTCCCCGCTCATGATTGATGCGCTGCTCTGCTATCACCCGACCCTGGGCATCCTCTACCAAGCTCAGGGTATACCTTTTGTGCGAATCAAATGATATGATCGCCATGGTGCGTCTCCTTTCTGTGAGAGATCAGACCGGATATCTGTCTCTTCTTTACTGTACTTTATGGGGGGCGCACTTTCATATAATCATTGCGAGCGAAGCGAAGCAATCTCATGTTCAGAAAAGTCAATATATTAGGGATTGCGGAGCTTGTTCCGAGTCCGCCTATGGCGGACGAAGGAATCCCTGAGATTGCGGAGCCTGTTCCGAACGAAGTGAGGAATCTCCTGGCTTGCTTCGGCCTTGCCTTGCAACCGATTCGTTCCTCGCAATGACATGTGAATTTGGGTTGACATCATTCCCTCTCCTTGAGTAAAATCAGGGGGCAATGAAGGGATATACAGGAAAAACCATTGAGGTTGACCTCACCGGGAAGAAGATTGATTTCTCCGATCCTCCGGATGAAATAAAAATAAATTTTATTGGCGGAAGCGGGCTCGGAGCAAGGCTTTTCCTTGACAGGGTTGACCCCAAGGTAGATCCTCTCTCCCCGGATAACATCCTTTTCATTCTCACTGGCCCAATTTCGGGCACAACACTCCCAGGGACATCCAGGTTTACTGTCTGCGCCCGTTCGCCGCAAACAGGAATATTTGGAGAGGCGAGCTGTGGGGGGACTTTCGGGGCTGAGCTGAAGGCAGCGGGATACGACGGTATCATCTTAAAAGGAGCTTCAGATAGCCCTGTGATACTGGAGATTGAGGATGGGAGGGTGGAGATCAAACCCGCCGGGGATCTCTGGGGAAAAGATATCTATGAGGTCACTGACCATCTAAAGGCAGCATACACCGGAGCCCGAAAGGTAAAGGTATTTACCATTGGTCCTGCTGGGGAGAACCTGGTCAAATTCGCTGCCATTGGTAACGACAAGGGGCATTTCGCAGGCCGGACAGGGATGGGGGCCGTAATGGGCTCAAAGAAGGTCAAGGCCATTGTTGTCCGGGGCTCAGGAAGGGTAGAGCCTGCCCTCAAGCAGGAATATGACGAGCTCAGGAAAAAATGCGTGAGGAAATGTAAGGAGAGCGTCCCTGCGCAGTCCATTCATGAGATGGGGAGCGACGCAGCCATGGACCTTGGAATGATGACAGGCGATGTTCCAATCAAGAACTGGCAGGTTGCCCAGGACTTGGAACTCTCTTCGGCGCTTGGCGGGCCATCCATGAAGGAGAAGTTCCTTACAAGGACCCATGCCTGTTATTCCTGTCCAATTGCTTGCAAGAGGGTGGTAAGGGTGGAATCGGGGCCGTTCGCTGTTGAGGAGGGGCCTGGGCCCGAATACGAGACTTGCGGAACTTTCGGGACAATGCTGATGAATAAAGACCTTGCCGGGGTTCTCAAGGCCAACGAGGTATGCAATCGTCTCGGTGTTGATACCATATCGTGCGGCTCAACCATTGCGTTTGCAATGGAGGCTTATGAAAAAGGAATCATTACAAAAAAGGATACAGACGGTCTTGAGCTAACATGGGGAAATATTGCTGCTGCCATTGAGATGATTAAGAGGATATCGCTCCGCCAGGGGATCGGGGATCTCCTGTCAGAAGGGGTAAGGGGAGCTTCAAAAAAGCTCGGCAGGGGATCCGAGGATTTTGCAGTGGAGGTAAAGGGGTTGGAGGTTCCCATGCACGACCCCAGGGCATTCCATGGCATGGGCCTGGCATATGCCGTGGGTAACAGGGGCGCGTGCCATCTCCAGCACCTGGACCTTCCCATTGAGCAGGGTATGACAGCATTTACAGAGATCGGGCTCAAGGAGATGTATGACGGGCAGTCAGGTGAAGGCAAGACAGAGATGCACTTTATCTCGGAGAACCTCGGAATACCGGCCAACTCCGCATGTATATGCTCATATATCCTGTATGCCATCAGCCCCCAGGATTTTGCAGATATGCTCAGGACAACAACCGGACATCCATATGATGTTAAGGGACTTATGGCATGCGGGGAGAGAATATGGCTCCTGAAGAGGGGAATAAACAACCTCATGGGCGTTACGGCCAAGGATGACTATCTTCCAAAGAGGATACTAACTGCACATAAAGAGGGGCCGGCAGAGAATTCTGCCCCTGATATCAAGAAACTCCTGCAGGAATATTATGCCATGCGGGGCGTAGACGAAAGAGGGTTTCCCAGGAGGGAAAAGCTGCTTGAGGTAGGTCTTAAAGAACTTGCCGACAAGCTTTATGGGCAGAACCCCCCTTGAAAAGGGGGGAATTTAGGGGGGATTAATATGGTGATTATGACCGAGACAGGAGGTGTCTAATGGAATTTCCATTTCCAAGCGAAGAATGGCTAAAGGAATATCATTCCCAGATCAATTCAAGCGAGGCGTATAAAAAGGCTGCAGCAACATGGGAAGCAGGGGCGGTTGTCCTTGTCATCTCAAAGGAGCCCCGTATAGGCCTCAATGAGGATTTTGCCATCTGGCTTGACCTCCTTAAAGGGGTCTGCCGGGAGTCCAAAAAGGTCACTCTTGAGGAGGCTCAGAAAGCGCCCTTTGTCATTACCGGAGACTATGCAAGGTGGAAGCAGGTCGTCAAGAAGGTGCTTGACCCGGTCAAGGGCATGATGCAGGGAAAGCTCAAGCTCAAGGGAGACCTGCCCACCATAGTGAGGTTTGTGAAGGCATCCCAGGAGCTCGTTGAGTGTTCTACAAGGGTTCCAACGAAGTTTCTGGATGAATAACAATGAGTTACGATAAAGACCTCAACTTCATATTTAGGTTCAAAACAAAGATAGTATTCGGGCCTGATACTGCCAAAGATGTCGGAATGGAGGTTGATTCCCTTGGCTGCTCAAAGGCCCTGATTGTAACAGACAGTTTTATCTCAAGTAAAACAGACCTTGTAGAAAGGGTTAAAACAGCGCTCGGTAACCGCTGTGTTGGGGTTTTTGACGGTTGTGAGCCGGATTCCGGTGTTCATATTGTGGATAAAGGAACTGAAATGGGCAGAAAGGTCAAAGCTGATTGCCTCGTAAGCGTTGGTGGTGGATCCTCAATTGATACATCAAAAGGAATGGCTATCTGCTTGAAAAAAGGGGGGAATCTCAGGGACTATACCGGAATTAACTTCCTTGATGCACCTATTACCCCTCACATCGTGATACCGACTACCGGCGGGACAGGAAGTGAGGTCACTTATGCTGCCGTTATCAAGGATCATGAGGCTGGCAGGAAGCTCCTTATTGCGGACAATTTCCTGATCCCTGATATTGCTATTCTTGACCCCCTTATGACCGTAGGAATGCCCCCGATGGTGACTGCTGGAACCGGAATGGATGCCGTTACACATGCTGTTGAGGCCATTCATTCCCTTCAAAGGGACCCTATAGCCGATGCCCTTGCCCTTCATGCCATTAGGCTTGCCAAGAGATACCTGCCCGATGCCGTGAAAAATGGCAATGATATTACTGCCAGGGGACAGATGCTCATTGCAGCCAATATGGCCGGATCGGCCTTTTCCAATGCCCAGGTGGGTGTTGTCCATGCCCTTGCCCATTCTGTGGGCGCAAGGCACGGCGTTCCCCATGGGGTAGCAAATTCAATACTCCTGCCGCACTGCATTAGATTCAACCTTTCTGAATGCCCTGATAGGTATGCCATGGTTGCAGAGGCACTTGGTGTGGAGGATATCAAGGGCAAATCCGATGAAAAGGCAGGGGCAGGGGCTGCAGACGCTGCTATGGCACTTGCGAAGAGTGTAGGCCTGCCATTAAGGCTAAGGGATGTCAAGGTGCCGGAATCTGGCCTTGAAACCCTTGCCAACGATGCCCTGTCTGACGGTTCCATAGTCTACAACCCAAGGAACGCCATGGATCATGCGCTTCTCCTCGGGATCCTGCGTCAGGCATGGTGAAGGAATGCGGATAGAGCTGTCAAGGGAGGCCAGGGGAAATGGGTTTGCAGAGATGCTTTCCCAGCTTCTTTCCCAGAACATGCAGAATAACGGAAAGAGGACCAAGGCCTTCCAGGGTATCAATGGAAAAGTCTCCCTTGAGGCCCCTGACATAGAGGAAAGGGTGAGTTTGGACTTTCAGGGGGATACCCTGAAGGTTTCGCTCGGCCTGTCTGAGGACGCTCTCCTTTCAATACGTGCGGATTCTATTTCTATCCTCAACCTTGCCAGGGTTAAGATTTGCCTGGGGCTTCCCTGGTTCTTTGACAGGGTAGGCTTGGAAATCCTGGGCAAAATCCTGACAGGAAAGGTCAGGGTTAAAGGGTTATTTTCCCATCCATTGGTACTAATAAGGCTGACAAAGGTATTTTCTGTTGGATGATCAATAGGTTAAAGCTCAAGTCTCTTATATTTTCTATTTTTATCCCTTTTATCCCCACGGCTGCCTTTTCTCAACTCGGAGCGCTTGGAGGGGTTTCGGGCATAGAGGAGGGTGGAAAGGTCGTAGGACCCCTCGTCACCCTTTCAGGCGAGGTTGGCGCTCCAGATCAAGGGAGCCTGGGCTTCTATCTCTTCTATACGCAGGCCACGCGAAGCTTTGGGAAGCCCCTGGATGAGGTATATGCTGGCGATCCCAAGGTGAGGTTCATATATGAGATCCTGTTTTTCAACTACAACCCGTATGATGTCCTGCAGATCGCTGTTATGGCCCCTTATGTGAAAGAGAATGTAGAAATAACCCGGGAGGAAGGGGTCGAAAAGACAAGCGTCTCCGGTCTTTTTAACCCGGTTATCCGCGCAAAATACCAGTTTTTATCCCATCCATTCGTCTCTCTGGCACTGTCCGTGCTTCCGCCCACAGGCTTCAGCGATATCGGGACAAATACCCTGGATATCCGGACTGCCATTGCCATGACCTATAAATTCTCCTTTGTCAGATTAGATGCCGAGGCAGGCTACCAGTTCGCAGGGGTTTGGACCGATGGCCCGGCCCCCAACGATTCTATCTCAGCGAATATCGCCTTCAGCAGGGAGGCCGGTGAGAGACTCTCGGTGTTCCTGGAGGGGAACTATTCCTATGGTGGATTTTTGAGGGTTGGCGAGAAGGCAGGAACCCAGATTATTATCAGGGAGGAATACCAGCGCAAACTGGACCTGACTCCCGGAATCAGGGTAAAGATCGCAGACAGACTGTTCACCACCGTCGCTTCCAGGATTGCCCTATTCAATTATTATTACCTGGGGTATCATTATTTTTATTCTATTGGGATTGATTACGCATTCTAAACCCTAGCATATTTCCCTCTCCTCCTCGGAGGAGAGGGTAGGGTGAGGAGGTTTATGAAATTCGGGCTTGCATTTAAGATCGCAGTCCTGACCATTGCCATCGTTGCAGTCATCATGGTGCTCGTAGGGTTTCTCTTCGGAGTCAGGCAGGAGAATACTATGCGCACAGAGATGAAAAGGAGGGCGGTAAAGATCAGCCAGATCACCGCTTCCCTCGGCATGCTCGGTTTTCCCGAAAGAAAAGCTGACCCCTGGGCACTTTCCAGGAGCTTCATCTCCCTTGTCCCCCAGATGGACGAGAACATACTCTATATAGTTCTTGTGGACAAGGATGGAAAGGTTCAAGGTTCAGCAATCAACTCCGACCTTCTCAACTCTCTTGTCGGGCGCAAGGATCCCTCTATAAAGAATGAGCTTGTAGAGGAATTGAGACAGAAGGTGGCGGGCAAGGGGTCAAGCAGGGCAATACTGTCACAGCTCGGCCATCTCCTTCCCGTTGAGGTCTCACTGAAGCCCGAGGAGGTTTATCTCGGCAGCCTTGCTGTGGGCTTCTCTTTGAATAAATTGGACAATGAGATTTATAAATCACGGCTAACCGCCGTATTGCTGTCCCTTGCATTCATACTCATAGGGGTTGGCGCTTCAGCCAGGCTTGCGTCTACGATCACGCGCCCGTTGTTCAGCGTCGTGAAGGCAATGGAGAATGTTCAGAAGGGAGATTTGTCACAGGAGGTGCATGTAAAGACTCATGACGAGGTAGGCATGCTGGCGCGCTCCTTCAACTTTATGGTGGACGGCCTCAGGGAAAGAGAGAGGATCAAGGCAACATTCAAAAGATATGTCTCAGAGCAGGTTGCGGATAAGATCCTGGGTGAGAAGGTCAGGATTACCCTGACCGGAGAGAAGAGGGTGGTTACTGTCCTGTTTCAGGACATCAGGGGATTCACATCTTTGTCAGAGAAGATGCCGCCGGAGGATATCGTCAATATGCTCAACGAATACTTCAGTCACATGATAGATATAATTTTCAAGTATGAGGGGACCCTGGATAAATTCATAGGCGATGCACTCATGGCTGTTTTTGGAGCACCCATATCACATCCGGATGACCCCTTGAGGGCAGTCGTCAGCGCCATTGAAATGCAGAAGATTCTGGTCTCCCTGAACGATGAAAGAAACAAGAGGGGGGTTCCCCCAATTTATGTCGGGTGCGGAGTCACCACCGGAGAAGTCGTGGCTGGAAACATAGGATCTGAAAAAAGAATGGAATATACTGTAATTGGAGATACGGTAAACCTGGCCTCCAGAATAGAGGGAAACTCGGGACGGGGTCAGATACTACTCTGCGAAAACACATACAATGCTGTCAAGGCCAACATCAAGGTCAAGACATGGGATCCCATAAAGGTAAAGGGAAAGGACAAACCAGTCCAGATCTATGAAGTCCTGGGCTTCATTTCATGAGATGACAACAGTGCGAAAAGCTGCAAGCGTCCTCTTCACACTACTACTACTAATGTTTTTCAATGGGTGCCGTGGATGCATGGAGAAAGGCGAAGAGCAGGAGATTACAATCACACTTCAGACCGAGAAGCCTACCGAAACAACCGTCTCACCCCCTACAACGAAGACCCAGCCCAGGGTAAAAAAGAGAGCACCTGAAGCATCTCCAATGAACATTGCTCCACAACCCCAGAAGGGCAGCGATCTGGAATTGATCCAGAGCGTTCTTGATCGTCAGAAAAAGGCATTTGAAACAAAGGACCTCAATCTTTACATCTCTGACCTTGCGACAGTCACAGATAAAGAGACCAGCGGATTCAGGGATTCTTTCAAGAAATATGACGAGATCCTGGTGGAATTCACTATAGAATCCATAGACCTCAAGGGCGAAATGGCCCATGTTACCATGCTCCAGAAAACCCGGTTGAGGCTGAAAGGCAGCGATAGAATCCAGGAGGGCCTCATGAGGGTCCTATGGGGATTCATCAAAAAAGAGGGAAATTGGAGGATTGCTGAGACCAAAAAGGTCGAAAGCATCCACTGAACCTGATGTGATCAAGATCACTATCTCTGTCATTGCGAGGAACATCTTAAAAACTTTGTCATTACAAGGAACGTCTTTAAGGCTTTGTCATTGCGATCCGCCTCAGGCGGAGAAGCAATCTCGTTTTTTGGGATTGCTTCCTCGTCCCTGAACATCGGTACTCCTCGCAATGACCCGGAGGATGTTTCGATGTGATATAGATCACTTGATCCTGCTTGTAACCTGTAATATAGTTGGTTCGTCAAATATAAAATAAAAAGGAGGATAACATGAGACTAAAAGGATTGTTAGTAGGAGGACTGGTTCTGGCTATTGCTTTTGCTATAAATGCTGCAGGGGGATGCGGCAAAAAGGAGGAGAGCAAGAACCCGGCGTCATCAGCGCTTGACTCCCTCCCAAATGCCAACCTTAGTGATCCTCTGGTTGCAGAGGATGCAGTTAATAATGCAGCAAGCGAGGCAGAAAGCTCTGCAAACTCAGTTGCAGAGGTTCCATCCACAGCGGAATTTCAAGGGGGAGTTGAGATATCACCTTTTGTCCTAAAGGCCTTGGCCAGGAGCAACCTTTCACCCCACCAAAAGAACCTTGTTGCCCAAACAATAGGGTCGCTGAGAAGCGATATTGTTTATACGGGGTGCCCAACAATAACGGACAATTCTTCAGGCACAACAATTGATATAACCTGGGACGCAGGCGCCGGATGCACCATGACTGGAACAAATAACCTATTGTTTGGCAGTTACTATATAAAGGGAACTGTGAATCCTGTCACTGGTGTTGTTGACCTGACTGGAAAATTTAACAATTATGGAATGACCATGACATGTGGCAGCGAGACAGGAACCGAGAGAATAGTTCTTAGCGGCTCTGCAAGTGCAAAAGGAAGCGGGCTTGTGCAAGGAACTGCCACCTTTGATTTATCAACAAAATTTGATATCAGAGCATCAGTCAGCATAAACTGCGGTGGTAACTCTGGTAGCGGAAGCGCATTCATTTATGACGAGTTAAACCTTGACGGGACAAAGTTCGGAAGCTGCTGGAGTGTAGATGGTTCAGGGACTCAAGGAGTTCAAATTGCCAGTGGTGGAATGAGGATAGGGGTTTATAGCGACTGGAACGGCACAGCGAGCATTTACTCCATTACAACCTCTACAGTGAATTTCTCCGGCCGGGTTGGCTGGGAATTCCTGGGTCAAAAAGGCAAGGTTAATATCAAGCTGACAGATGTAGTGGTTGACCATAATGTATGCTGGGGCGAGCCAGCATCAGGGACCCTTGAGGTTTCATCCCCGCCAAATTCGGCTGTTATGACATTTGACGGTGCGACAAACAACTGCGGTTGTGCCAATTGGACCCTGAATGGAACACAGATGGGCACCAAGTGCTGGTTTGGTACCGATATTGACATTTATTAATATTAAAACCTCTGTTTAGGGACAGTCTATAGTTAGCAGATTCCCTCCGCCAATGGCGGAGGGAATTTTTTTTTAAAGTGGTATAATATCTCCACGAATGACGAAGAAGACGGCGCTTACAATTGACTGGTCCTGCTCAAGCTCAGGCTCCATAGGAGCGGTCCACGGGATAACCCCACAGGAGCTTGCAGGCATTGAGAAAAGGGCAGGGGATGTCTTTGAAGAAACCAGGGCCAGGCGACTTATGGGAGAGATCCCATTCTTTGACCTCCCGTACAGAAGAGCTGACACCGAGGCAGTAAAAAGGGCAGGGCAGGGTCTCAGAAAGAGAATAGAAAACTTCGTTGTCCTGGGCATCGGTGGATCGGCCCTTGGAGCGCGAACTATCTTTTCAGCCCTTTGTCATCCCTTGCATAACCTACTTCCGGGAAAGAAAAGGCATGGTATGCCACGTATATTCATCATGGACAACATTGACCCGGATAGTTTCTCAGGCCTTTTGGAATCCATTGACCCCATGAAGACAGCTTTCAATGTCATAAGCAAATCAGGGAAAACCCTTGAGACGATGGCTCAATTCGCCATAGTGAGGGACATACTGGACAAAGCACTTGGCAAGAAGGCAAGGGAGCGCATATTCGTCACAACAGAGCAGAAAGATAACCCACTCAGCGATCTTGCCCGTAAAGAATCTTATACGACCTTCGCGATCCCAAATGGCGTGGGGGGTCGCTTCTCTGTCCTCACACCAGTTGGACTTTTCCCTGCATCTGTCATGGGAGTGGACATAAAATCACTCCTTGCAGGGGCCAGGGCCAGCGACGAGGCATGCCAGGGAAAGACCACGGATAAGAATCCTGCGCTTCTCCTGGGTTCCCTTCTCTATCTCATGGATGTGAAGAAGGGGAAACGGATCGTTGTGATGATGTCATATGCAGATTCTCTTGTTGGGCTTTCCCAATGGTTCTGCCAGCTCTGGGCCGAAAGCCTGGGAAAGAGGTATTCACTTGATGGTAAGATCTTGAACACCGGGCAGACTCCAATAGCGGCGCTCGGCGCAACAGACCAGCACTCCCAGCTCCAGCTCTATCTGGAGGGACCAAAGGACAAGGTGATCACATTCCTCTCAGTTGAAAAATACAGAAGTATCAGGAAGCTAAAGGGCCGGCTCGCCCCACCCCTGTCACGTTTGGGTGGCCGTGACCTCGGAGAGATCCTCAGGGCAGAGCAGAGGGGAGTAGAGAATGCCCTCTTGAAGGACTGCCGTCCGAGTCTCAGGATAAACATCCCCCAGGTCAATGCAGAAACCCTGGGGCAGATCTTCTATCTTCTTGAGGCTGCCACGGTTTATGCAGGCGGGCTTTATGGGATCAACCCCTTTGACCAGCCCGGGGTAGAGTTAGCCAAGAAGATAGCCATGGAGATTCTTGAAAGAAAATGATGAACGATATTTTTATTTCAAGACCCGAAACCAGGGATATTGTTTTATCACTTCTTGCCCATTTACTCGTCATTGCAATATTTCTGGAAATATCAGGCCTCCCATTCGGCGGCGGACCAGGAGGCGTCATTGTTGTGAACCTTGCCTCCCTGGACGCCGGACAAGGCCCATCCTCTGGCTCTAAAAAGCCGTCCCAGACCACAAAGGCCTCATCGCCATCGTCCCGTCAAACAAGCCAGGCTGTTCCTTCTGAGGTTTATGCTGATGTTGGATCTTCACCGCAAGGAAATCTGGATGGCGAACCTGCCAGTCCCCTGCTTTTTGGAATAGGCGGCCTCGACAGGGTCCCTGCCATTTCGGAATATGTGGAGGTAGAGTATCCGGCCAATGCAAGGAGGGACGTGTTGGAGGGCGAAGTGATCGTGAAGATCCTCATCTCCCGTGAAGGCAGTGTTGAGGCAGCTGAGGCCGTTAAATATTCATCAGCAATACTTAGGGATGCCGTTCTCAAGGCAGTCAGGAGGTGGAGGTTTGAGCCACCCACTGTGCGCGGCAGGCCTATATCCCTCTATATGATCATACCCTTCAAGTTCAGGCTTGAATAAATGTGGTTTGTCTATGCCCTTCTGTGCGCCATGTCGCTTTCCACGACAGACGCATTTTGCAAGCGCACACTCTCAACAAGCAGCACATATGTCGTCGCCTGGGTTAGGTGGGCCTATTCACTTCCCTTTCTCCTTCCGCTCCTCCTTTTCATTGATATTCCTCAGCTTGACAGGCAGTTCTGGCTCGCTGTGGCTATCAACATCCCCCTTGAGATCGCTGCGATCCTCCTCTATATCCAGGCGCTGAAGGTTTCACCCCTTTCCCTTACAGTCCCCTTTCTTGCCCTCACCCCTGTTTTGCTAATACCTACATCTTTTCTCATCCTCGGAGAGTCTGTGACAAGGGGGAGCTTTATCGGAATCCTCCTCGTCTCCTTCGGCGCTTATATGCTCAATATCTCCAGCACCGCTGAAGGAAAAGCCAGGGGTCTGATTGGAAGCTTTGCAGAGCCCTTCAGGGCCGTGTCGCGTGAGAAGGGTAGCCTCCTCATGATAGTTGTGGCTGCCATCTACAGTGTGACCTCGGTGTTTGTAAAGATTGCCATTCAGCACTCCAGCCCCATATTCTTTGTTGTATTCTACTTGACCGTCCTGAGCCTGGCCCTGTCTTTTATTGTGATCGTGAAGGAGAGAGAGGGCCTTTTTTATGCCATTCGTCATCCGGAGGAATTCCTGCATATAGGCGCCTTTAATGGATTGATGTTCCTGTTTCACTTCATAGCACTGAAAAGTGCCGCGGTTTCCTATGTGATATCTGTGAAGAGGACAAGCATGATCTTCAGCGTCCTATATGGGTGGGCCTGGTTTGGTGAAAGGGGGGTAATAGAGAGGCTTGTCGGTGCAACCATCATGGCCCTCGGAGTTGCCCTTATTGCCTTTTCATGACCCTCCAATTAAAATGCTAAAAGTAAACACCTGACCCCAGTGAAGATATTTGACCTCAAGGAGCATGGGACAACCGTCCGGACAGAGATCGTGGCCGGCGTCACAACATTCATGACAATGGCTTATATCATCTTTGTTAACCCTGCGATCCTGAGTGTGCCGCAGCCTCACGGTGCAGGCATGGATTTCGAGGCGGTCATGGCTGCAACATGCCTTTCCTCCGCCATTACGACCATGCTCATGGCGTTTCTTGCCAACTATCCGATCGCACTTGCGCCGGGCATGGGTATGAACGCCCTTTTCAGCTTCGGGATATGCGGAGCAATGAAGGTGAGCTGGGATGTGGCCCTGGGCATTGTATTCCTGTCCGGAGTCATATTTATCCTGCTCACTGGCGTCGGGATAAGGGAGATGATCTTCAAATCCATCCCTGACTGCCTCAAGTTCGGGACTGCAGTGGGAATAGGGCTGTTCATAGCGTTCATCGGGTTCAAGGACGCAGGGATCGTCGTTGCCCATCCAGAGACCCTCGTCACCATTGGAAACCTCACAAGCAAGCCTGCTGCCCTTGCATTGTTCGGGCTCCTCATAACATCCGTCCTCATAGCAAGGGGTGTGAGAGGCGGAATACTGTGGGGGCTTTTGACAACCGGGATCATCGGCGCCCTCGTTGGGATCGTCCAATTTGAGGGCGCTGTCATCAAGCTGCCTTCTCTGAAGCCCACCCTCGGCAAAATGAATGTCTCCGGCGCATTGAGCCTTGCCTACCTCGCCCCCATCTTCACATTTCTTTATTTTGCGATGTTTGATGCTATCGGCACGCTGGTCGGTGTTGGGGAGAAGGCCGGCCTCATTGAAAAGGGCGGCATGAAGAGATTAAACAGGGCATTGCTTGCTGACGCAACAGGGTCTGCAATCGGCGCCTTTCTCGGGACCTCAACCGTTACAGCCTATATTGAGAGCGCCTCCGGGGTTTCAGAGGGGGGGAGGACAGGACTTGCCAACCTGGTGACAGCTGTGCTGTTCCTTGTGGCATTATTTTTTGGCCCCATCGCAGTAATGTTCGGCGGAGGATACAAGGACCCGACAAGCGGACACATGCTCCATCCAGTCACGGCCCCTGCGCTCATCGTTGTGGGAAGCCTCATGGCTGAGATGGTGGTTAGGATACGCTGGTCAGATGTGACCGAGGCCATGCCTGCATTCCTGACAATTGTGGCCATGCCGCTTACATTCAGCATATCAAACGGCCTGGCCCTCGGTTTCGCCTCTTATCCCATCCTCAAGCTCGTTGCCGGCAGGGGAAGGGACGTCCACTGGCTTGTTTATGTATTAGCTGCGGTGTTTATCTCTCGTTATATACTACTTCCTTAATTGAGAGTGATGGTTACCGTTATACCGCCCGAGAGAGCGCTCCCGTCCGCCGTATAGCCCGGCAGCCCCGGGTTGAATTCCTCCACATCCGACCCCTTGGTGTGCGACCTCTCAGTGAGCTTTTGATACTGTGTATGGAGGTCAATCTTAAGGGGATACTCAGAGATAGCACTTGGCAAAGGAATCGCGACCCCTACACCGAGTGAACCCACATGAGTGTCGCTGTCAATAATATTTTGTTCCCCGGTCTGTTCCGGAACAGGGGAGGGCTTGAAATAATATCCTCCCCTAAGGGTGAGGAAATCAATGAGCCTGTATTCCGCGCCCAACCTTGGTGTATAGGTATCACTGAAATTAGGATTGCTGTAAGTTGCTATTACCATGCCATCCGGGCCAGTAGCCGTTATGAAAGGTGGCTCAAAGTCACTCCACCTCGTGTAAACAACATCCAGGGCTACGGTGAGCTTGTCGTAGATATAGCTCGCCCCTCCGGCCACCTGGAGCGGGGAGTAAAGGGTGTTTCCTTGTAAGGTTATTGGCGGTCCAAACATACTTATGACAGCCCCGCTCTTGGCTGAATATTTCCCCCTGTAGGCCACACCTATCTTAAGCCCATCCAAAGGCTTGATGAGGATTCCAAGTTCCGGAGCTGTCCATGTGCTGAGGTAACCCTCCTCATTGCCTACAACGGTCTTGCCAGCCTTGTTGTTAACATAAGTGTGGGCCCCAACCATCAGGCCAAGCCCGACAGAAACCATGGGAACGATCTCGTAGGACAGAGCAGGAATTGCCATGAGATGCTTGGTTTGCCTCTGGTAATCAAGGACAAATGGATTCCTCTCGTCCTCAAAGATCTCCTCGTATAGCCTTTCATTTGGGAAATAAAGGACTACTCCAGTGGCGAGCTTCTTGGTGCCAGGAGGGACATTAAAACCAATGAGGTATCCCTCAGTTGGAGTATTCTTCTCTGCAGCATGCATGAGTGGATTTGAGTTGGCACTTGGATAGTCCGGATGGGGGCCTGACATCTTAACATCAACAGAAGTCTGACCGTAGAAATAACCCATCACCATCTCTGCATTCTTTGACTCTGACAGGCCGGCCGGATTGAACCATGTTGCAGAAACGCCGTTGGCGAGGCTCGTGTATGCGCCGCCCATGGCCGTGGAAGCAGAGTCAAAGCCGAATACATTGAATGTATTGGCAAGGGCTGAACCGCTGAAGAACAAAAGACAGACAAATACCGTGATACCAAAAATTATCCGTTTCATAATGTCCCTCCTTTTATAAGCGATAAGCGACAGTGAAATCAAGAGTTTCCCAGTAGCCGTCGTATTTCCCGTTGGACGACTGCGGGAGCTTGCTGTTCGTGACAGTCCTGGGAATAATGAAATCATGCTTGAATCCGGCTCCAAGCCTGAGCTTGTTATTCAGCATGAGATAATCAAAGCCCGCTGCCAGATATACCTTGTCAAATTCCATGTTAGAGGCCGACATATATTCGTCATGAACTCCACTCTGATCGTATCCCAAAGCGCCTATGATCCTCCATGATGTAAACCCGGAGTAGATTCCCCCCAATCGTCCTGAAAAGGCATCTGCATATCCCCTATCAATAGAGCGATCCCCGTTGACAATCATGGAGGCCCCGCCCGTGGCGCCCGTAATTTGGATGCCCAGCTTGTCATGCACATCCCAATTCAGCCACCTGACCATGAGATCAGCCTGCCAATTATCCGTCACCCTGATCCTTCCGCCGAAATTAATGGTTTGGGGAAGGACATAATCCACCGTGACATCTCCCTTTGCACCCTTTAAGCCCGGGTTTAGAAATGCATTGAAAAGTGGATTAACAGAAGAGACCCTGATGTCTCCCTTAAGTGATACATCAATAGGGGCCTGGTATGACAATCCAAAGCTCATATCCTGTGTCGGAGCAAAAAATACCCCGGCAGACCAGTTTATTGAGCTTCCGGTCGCATTTTTAAGGTCAATCCGGGCTTCACATCCAGGGGTTTCCGGAGTCTCACAGCCGTGGGCCTTGGCCCATGCAGGGGAGGTCAGGTTGAGGCCGGATAGGTCCTCATACATGTCAAGACTCATATTTGCATCAAGTGAATTATAAACATAAAATGCACCGGCTCCCACGGACAGGGACGGGAGGATCTTGTAGGATACGACGGGCCCGCCATTCACCGCCATAATCATGCTCTTAACGCCGTTGTAGCGCTGGGGTCCATCTGCAGGCCAGTCGGTTGTGCCGCCGAACGGTGCATAAATTGTAATAGCGCAGGTCAGGTTTTCAATACCGAAATCGCTTGTTACCGCAAAGAGGGGTGACACCTGGAACAGGGTGGAGGAATACTTCGTTGTTGTAGATGTTGGAACATATGTAGCAGGGAAATAAGTCGGGGACACATTGAGGAACCCCTGGGTCCCCTTGACAAATCCGAGTGCGCCCGGGTTCCAGTATGTTGCTGCCGGGTCAGCCTCTGCCGGTGTTGCAAAATGGCCACCGAAAACGGGCGGAGTCAGGCCATTGGCAAGCACTCCCTGAGAAAAGGCAAATACGAGCATCCATGCGAGGAAAAAGCGCCTCAGGTTCATCGTTTTTGGACTTTAACAAACCTCCTTAAAACTGTCAAGTTTTCCCCCTGAACATTCAATACTTCCCTGCCACTGCAAGGAATCCCTATATCGTCATTGCGAGGAACGCTTAAAATCCTTGTCATTGCGAGGATCCGCCTCAGGCGGAGACGAAGCAATCCCTTCTCTTTATGTCGCAAATGCTTCAACGATGTTGTTGATCCGGGAATAAGATGTTGGTTAGGATGAAATATGTCTAAAAATCAGAATATTATAAGAGTTATCAGTTGGATGGTCCCCGAGTTAATGAAGGCTTTATTAAAAATTGTCCTTCGGTTGATTTTTCCCGCGCATTATGAACTCCAACCATCTGATCCGTGGTGGAAGAAACCTGGTCTCGGGATAATGTATCAGATCGAATATCGCCCGGGAATGGACTGGGATCGGGACTTTGAGAAATTCAATCGATCCATGATAGATGAGCACGGAAAATTCAAATTCAACGGGCCATTCTGCAAAATAGAGAACTTGGTAGAGTTAAGCAAAAACGTTGGCGTGGATTATCACATTTTCGAATCCAAGTGGCATGACGGAATTTGTTTTTTCAATACCAGGCTTACCGATTGGAAAACCGACATGGACTATTGCGGTCAATTTGCCGAGTTCAGCCGCAAAGCAGGGATTCCTTTTATTTATTATTACTCGACCGTATTCGACCATAATCCCAAGTTTGACTCCATACAGCCAAATCCCCACAGCACATTTTCCGATTTAAGCATGGAACATCAACCTGTATATGAGGAATACTTGAAGGGTCATTTTCGCGAAATAATGGAGCAGTATCATCCTGACGGGATGTGGTTAGACTGGTACTGGCCCGATCATGCAACGAAACTGACAATAGATTTCTTCCGAACCAATTACAAGAGTACTGTTATTACTTTTAATCTTTCAAATTATTTCCCAAGTTCATATGAAAAACTGGACTACACTTCCGGAGAAGCACATGACCTCACTGGTTTTTACATCAAGATTGTAAGAACCGGATCGATGCTGCTGCCTATTTTTACTGGCGCTTGGAAGTGGGCCACCCTGGGCAGGCGGGTGATGGATCGCAGCGTGGAGTTGATCGCGCCAGCGGGCAAATGGTGGCAGGATCCATCTTTGCGAGACGATCCTTACGATCTCGTTAGAATGGCAGCAGTGATAATTGGCAGCGGCGGCAAGCTATGCATAGGAGTCTCTGCTCAAATGGATGGGAATCTATACCCCGATCAGGTCAAACAACTGAAAATCCTTGGTGAATGGTACAAGCCGAGGAAAAAGCTCTTCACGGATTCCTGTCCCATGCGTTATCGTTGTGAGCAGGTACCGGGCATTAAAATATGGCCGCCAAGTGTGAAATCAATCGCAAGCATCAACAACAGTGACATACTCGTGCATCTGATCAATATGGACGGGGTTACCACACCGATAGTTGTCGAGTTTAAAGGGCGAAGATGGAATGATATTTCCAGTATTTACTTAGAGCCCGGCCGAAAAGAATTAGAATTAGAAAAAGGCAATAACCTCATAAAAACAGTAATTCTTCCAGAGGAAAACGACCCAGTGGATATTATTCTAAGGCTTAGATGACCCCTATCATGAGTTTATTAAGATTTTTGGCAGGCTACAGGATTCCATTCATTTCCTTCAAGGGAACCGCATCTATTCGCGCCCCGAGGGGATAGCGCCGGGTCCCGGAATGAATCACATAAAGTCGTGAGAGCCGTAGATCCTTAAAGGCGATATGCATGGAAGAGGTTACACCGGGCGATGTTGATCGCTTGATCTCGAAGCCAATGCGCTTTCTCCCACGCACGATCAGTAGGTCAAGTTCCGCACCAGTATGGGTAGCCCAGAAGAATAACTCGTTGTCAGTTGCACGTAGGCAGCGAAGGATTTGTTCGATTGCGAAGCCTTCCCACGAAGCCCCACACCGAGGATGGTCGAGCAAATCGCGTAGGGTGACGATCCCGGAGAGGAAGTGCAACAACCCCGAGTCACGGAAGTACACCTTCGGCGATTTCACCTGGCGTTTACCCAGGCTCTCGTGCCAGGGAGGTAGGATCCGCACCAGGTAGGTGGAGGCAAGAAAGTCGAGGTAGGTCCGCACCGTCTTGTCCGACACGCCGAAGGACCGGGCCAGGGCCGACGCATTCCAGACCTGTCCGTGCACATGCGCAAGCATAGTCCAGAAGCGCCGCAGGGTTTCCGGTGCCGCCGGAGAACCAAGGACCTGCAGGTCCCGCTCAAGGTAGGATCGGGACAGCCAGCGGCGCCATTCGATGCTATCTGCGTCGCTGAAAGCGAGAAAGGCACGGGGAAATCCGCCGCGCAGCCAGAGCCGGTTGATATGGCGGCGGCCGACTTCGTCAAGGTCCAGGCCCCCGAGTTCGTGGTAGGCGATCCGCCCCGCCAAAGACTCGGAAGACTGTCGGAGAAGACCCGGTGAGGCGCTTCCCAGAACCAAGAACCGGGAAGGGATTCTGGGGCGATCGGCGAGCACCCGGAGCGTAGGGAACAACTCCGGACGGTGTTGCACCTCGTCCAGAACCACCAAGCCGCGCAGAGACGCCAGGGCTGCCATGGGGTCGGTGAGACGGTCAAGATCGCGGCTGTCCTCCAGGTCGAAGCGATGCACCGTTCCTCCAACAGCACGTGCAACTTGCGCCGCCAATGTGGTTTTTCCAGCCTGGCGCGGGCCTACGATGCCCACGACCGGATAGGACTTGAGCAACCTGCGTACTTGCTGTATATGAGATCGCCTGGGAATCATGGCTCCATTGTATCATGAAATTTCGGAGTTGCAATCCGAATTTTCACATATAATCGTATGGCCGCAGACGGCCTGCTTGGACCCGGTGTGATTGGCCTTTTCGTTCAGGCGTGGGTAGGGGATATAGTCAGATCATTCGGCGTCCCTGAAGGCTTTGAGCAGCTTTGTCAATCCTTCTTCCGGGAGCTGGGGAGGGGCGAGAGACTTGGAACCCCTTGTTGCACCAGGGGGAATGAAGCCATCACCGTTCACATCCACGAAGATAGGATTGGTCATGGAGAGGGATTTTATACCGGGGGCAACAGGCCAGAGGTCCTTCGCTATGCCAGTTGTCCTTACCACAACGACATACCACGAGTCAACAGCGGGCGTGGTTATGAAGTTCAGCACTACATCAAACCTTTCCTCTGTTGAGACAGAGATCCTTTGTGCGGTCTCGGGGTCCACTGCCGACGAAGTAAACGGGGAGGGATAATCGTTAACTTGGATCCCTGGCTCAGGGCTTGCAGTGTTGGGGGTATTTGAGAACAACTCAACTCTGTCAAATTCAATCCATGTGGGGCTCTGGATCCGGACGGAAAGGGTGACAGAAGCGCCAGCCGTGACCGAGAGGAATTCGCCAATATTTTTGACTGTGTTGTTAGATGTCGCAGTGAATGTAACAAAGGGCCCGCCTGCAACAGTCGCCCTATGAAGGACGAGGTTATGGACGATTTCGGATCGATCGATCGTCCACGGATTATCAGTTGACGATGAAACGAATGTCCTTGGAAACCCTGCCTGGTCATTGAACCTTTTGTGGATGTCCGTATCCCCTGTTGCTGTGACAATAAGATTCTGGTTTAGCAATGTGAACCAGTCATTTACCCTTGTGGCAAAATCTTGATGGTCAAGGCCGTTCATAACCTCCAGGCCGTTGAATTTGTCTGAGAAGAGGCATGTCCCAACAGAACATGATGGGTCCTTCGGAGGCATCCGAAACAGGGTTGGGTCCGTTGTAGTGGTGAATGTGAGCGTATCAAGGCCAATAGCAGTGAAATGGGCCATGAAGTTTCCTGCCTCTACATTGCTCCGTGCATGGTTGACCTGGATGTATTTTTCACTTGGGCCCGGAGCGCTTAAAAGGGCGGTAAAGAGCTCGTCGGGCATGAGTGTCGGGCCCGTTCCTCCGGCCCAGTCCACCGGGCCGCCCGCTACCTTGTCCGGGTCGCGGTCAAGGGGAAATGCATTGAAATGCCCCGAGTCCCATGTGGTCACCTCAGCGCCTGAGAACGATGTCAGGAATTCCTCTGCACCAAGGGATCGGATAACAGGCATATAATCGGTTATGTAGTCGTGGTCTGTGGCTACAAGGATGTCAACGCCTTCCCCCAAGAATGTAAGCACCCTTTCATCAAGTGGAACAGGGCTGTCCGGTGAATTGACTGAGTGGACATGGAGGTCTCCGGATACCCATCCGTTCGTGTCAACAACCCTTGTAAGCTTTGCACTTACGGAGCCTGGAAAGGAAGGGGTCACTGTGACGGTCGTGAAGTAACGGGAGTATTCAGGACCACGTGAGACATATACCTGGAATGTTCCTGGCTCTATTGGAATGGTCTTTAATCCCGAAGGGGGAATATAGTCAATACTTGCAATCCCTGCTGGAAGTTTGTCTCCCTGGTCATCGTCCGTGGCGTTCTGTCTGAACACGCTGTCCGGAGGGTTGGCCTGGCCGCCGATTGTATCAAGTATTGTCGCCTTGGCTGGAATGGGTGAATCATTCTCGTCCGTAACGCTTACCATGATAGAGCTTCCCTCAGGAAGGGTCATCTCTTTCTCCGTATTTCCCCCGGCAGTAATCGTCACAGGTATAACCGTAATCGTGTTTTTATTGAATTTTGTCTCTACCTCAACAGTTCCGCTGCCTGAAGACATGCGTGGATGACCAAGGGCGTCGGCCGCAATGTAATAAGAGCCCGGAGGAAGCGTGCCCTGGAACTCCCCATTGAAATCAGTCACAAAAACCGTCTCAACGTTCAAGCTGTTCTTTTTCAGGACAGTAACCCTGCAATCAGGTATCGGGGCCGAGTTGCCTTCGTCCGTGACTTTTCCCGAGAGCGTCCCTGTCTGCATCTGTCTCAGCCTGTAATATGAATCGGTCACAGAGGAAATCCCCCTTTGTCCCACTACAAAATACCTCTCGTATGAGGCACTCCCCCCAGCCGGAACATGAAGGTATGCCGGGGAGTCTTTTTTTGTAATGTCAAAAACATTTTTCAATCCGAAGACTATGCCGTTCACACCTGACATGCCCACAGAGGAATTTGTGTCTGTGGGTGGAATATAGGCATAGCTGATCCCTGTTTCCTTGCCAAGGTAGGCGATGAAAGGAGGGCCAGCAGTCATCTGCTCACCAAAGCCGACCTCGTTGGGGATGAACACCTCCTGGTTTCCGCCTGTGTCTATGAGATCACCGATTGGAAAGACAAGCTCTGTACTCCCTTGATTGTTTAACTCCGTCACGATCTTGACCTCATAGGAATCCGGAAAGAGAAAATACCGTGTTGTGACAGTAAGCGGAAACTTCGCATTTACATCAAACCAGAACTTCTCAGGAGGGACGAAAATGCCGAGGACCGATTTCACATTGAGATAGTCCAGGACCTCCTGTGGCCCTGTTGCCTCAACGACGGCGAGCCCTCCGCCTCCATCTGCGGCAACCCTCACCGTGTCAGGTGCCACAGTCAGGCCAAGATTAAAGAAGGGCTCCAGCTCTCCAAATCCGTCCTGACCCTGTCCAGGGTCAGAGGAAGCAGGCCTCATGATGTCAGCGTCAATGATCGTCCCGCCGAAAGGGCAGGGGCTGATCGTCCTGTCTTTCCCCTGGATGATGACCCTGATCTTTGAATTATACATGATGATGTCGCCGACCCGGCCCTGGGCCGCCTCACCGCCGATAAGCTGGCTTTTTTGAGTTATGACCTTGGCAAAGACCTTTCCCTCAAGATCGGCTATCTCCCTTGAGCACCCGATAAGAAGGACGAGAGAAAATACGATCACAGCACATATACATATTGTTTTTGTTTTCGTCACTTTGGCCTCCGTTGTTTGAGCAGTGTCATTATAATAATTGGATGTTTTACAATCAACCCCTTTCTGGGTCATTGCGAGGAACGAAGCAATCCTGGAGATTCCTCGCTTTGCTCGGAACAGGCTCCGCAATCTCATAATTCATTGATCACAACGAGATTGCTTCTCCGCCTGTGGCGGATCGCAATGACAGGATTACCGGCTCGCAATGACAAATATTGGAGATGCTTAATATGTGGACATAATTGTTGACACATTTTTCCACAAGTACTATATTAAAAATGATAGAAGGGAGGATGACATGCAGGTAGCCGGAATACGAGAGTTCAGAAATAGAGCGCCGGGATTCGTCAAGAGTAAAGACCTTGTTTTTATTACGCGCCACGGGAAACTGACGAGCATCCTTGTGCCGCTGGAGGAGCCACAGGCCCTTCCCGTTGACCTCAGGCATGAGCTGCTTGAGCGGATAGGCGAGGCTATTTCAATGCACCTCAGAAAATCAGGGATAAGCGAGCAGCGGGTTCTTCGTGAATTCAAAACCTGGAGAGAAGGCAATCGAACGGATCGCCGCCGACGCTAATGTGATTCTTTCTGCCATTATCGGCAAGGCTGCGCTCAGGGTCTTCACCAGGTCAAGTCTCGAAATCGTTACAACAAGCACGATCCTCAAAGAAGTTCAAGAATATCTCCCGAGCATGGCAGAGTCTTACAAGATAGCCCCTGAAGTCCTGGAGGGTCAGCTCCGACTCCTGGGGATCAAGGAATACCAGCCCAGGGATTACAGGAGATATATTCCGGAGGCGACAAGACGCATCGGGGCTCGCGATCCTGACGATATCGATCTTTTAGCTTTGGCCCTTGCCCAAAGAATTCCCATCTGGTCAAATGACAAGGACTTTGAGGCATCTGGGATTGAATGGTATAGCACTGCCGAACTCCTCAAGAAGCTCAAGATATGAAACTTTTTTAAGGAATGATATGATCCCATCCGTGAAGGGATTAATCCAGGTATATACAGGGAATGGCAAGGGCAAGACCACGGCTGCCCTGGGCCTTGCCCTCAGGGCTGCTGGACACGGATTTAGAGCGCTGATAATCCAGTTCATGAAGGGCAGGATCAACTACGGTGAGCTGAAGGCAGCAAAGAGGCTTGGCCGATCCTTAACCATCATCCAGACAGGGAGGCCGGATTTTGTAAAAAAGGGCGCACCAAACCCTGAAGATGTGGCTTTGGCCCAGGCAGGAATAGCTCTTGCCAGAATGTCCCTCAAGGAAGGAAAATACGATCTGGTCGTCCTTGATGAGATCAACTGCGCCTTAGATTATAGGCTTGTCTCTCTGAAACAGGTCTTATCATTGATAAAGGACAAGCCTGAGCATGTGGAGCTGATCCTCACAGGAAGAGGGGCGCATCCCCAGGTGAAGAAACTTGCGCATCTTGTAACGGAGATGAGGGAGGTAAAGCATTACTACAGGAAGGGCGTGAAGTCCAGGAAGGGTATTGAATGGTGAAGCCAATGGGTGACATCCGGAGGTCTCAGAAGACCTGGGAGGCCGCTGAAAAGGGAGAGCGGCAGAAGAAATTCACCACCGTCTCCGGGGAAGAGGTCAAGGCGCTTTATACCCCATTGGACCTTCAAAAAAAGGACTATCTTGCGGCACTTGGGTATCCGGGGGAGTATCCCTTCACCCGCGGGGTTTATCCCACTATGTATAGGGGGCGCCTCTGGACAATGAGGCAGTTCTCAGGGTTCGGGAGTGCAGAGGACTCAAACAGGCGGTACCGGATGCTCCTTTCACAGGGGCAGACCGGGATCTCTGTTGCCTTTCATATGCCCACCCTGATGGGATATGACTCCGACCACCCCATGGCCTCCGGTGAGGTGGGGAAGTGCGGGGTGGCTATTGACTCCGTGAAGGACATGGGCACGCTATTCAACGTAATCCCGCTGGACAGGGTGACGACATCCATGACCATCAATGGCCCAGCATCCATTCTCCTGGCAATGTATATTGTGACAGCCGAGAAGCAGGGCGTGAGTCCTTTGAAGATTGGCGGGACAATCCAGAACGACATCCTCAAGGAATACATCGCACAGAAATCGTGGATCTTCCCTCCCAGGCCCTCGCTCAGAATAATAACGGACATATTTGCCTTCTGCACCCGCCATGTGCCCAGGTGGAACACGATCAGCATCAGTGGGTATCACATCCGTGAGGCAGGTTCCACAGCCGTTCAGGAGCTCGCCTTCACCCTTGCCGATGGGATAGGCTATGTCCAGGCCGGGATTGAGGCCGAACTTGATGTGGACGAGTTCGCCCCCAGGCTCTCGTTTTTCTTCAACTCCCACAGCGACTTTTTTGAGGAGATCGCCAAGTTCAGGGCGGCGCGGAGGATTTGGGCGCGTGTAATGAAGGAGAGGTTCAAGGCCAAGAACCCTGACTCCTGGAAGCTCCGCTTTCATACACAGACATCCGGGTGCACACTCACAGCGCAGCAGCCCATGAACAATGTGGTAAGGGTCGCGCTGCAGGGGATGGCTGCCGTCCTCGGAGGGACCCAATCCCTGCATACGAACTCATTGGATGAGACCCTTTCCCTTCCCACTGAAGAGGCAGCCCTGCTGGCCCTCAGGACCCAGCAGGTCATAGCTGAAGAGAGCGGGGCTGCAGACACCATAGATCCGCTCGGGGGATCATATTTTGTTGAGTCGCTCACCAATCAGATGGAGGAAGAGGCCTTGGAATATATTAGTAAGATAGACAAGATGGGAGGGATCATCCCTGCAATTGAAAAGGGCTTTCCGCAGAAGGAGATCGCCAGGGCGGCCTACAGATTCCAGATGGAGGTGGAAAGGGAGGAAAGGGTCATCGTCGGGATGAACAGGTTCCAGGAGGAGGGAAGGACGAAAATCCCCATTCTAAAAATCCCTCCAGAGGTGGAGGAGAGGCAGGTCAAAGCCCTCAAGAGGCTGAAAAAACAGAGGAACAGCAAGACGGTCAAGGCATGCCTGGATCGGCTCCTGACAACGGCCAAGGGCCAGGGCAATCTTATGCCCCCCATCATTGATGCTGTGAGGTCCTATGCGACCCTCGGCGAGATCTGCGACACACTCAGGGAAGCCTTCGGGGAATATCAAGAACCCCCCTGGTTCTAAACGCCTCTCCTAATGAAAGGTTTGACAACCAATAACATCGGTCATACGATACGAATCCAGGGAAATATGGGCAGTGCAAATGTCAGAATACTGCTGGCTAAACCTGGGCTTGACGGCCATGATAGGGGGATCAAAATCGTGGCAAGGGCCCTGAGGGATGCAGGTTTTGAGGTGATCTATGCCGGTCTTCATCAAACGCCTGACATGATCGCCAAGGCTGCCCTGGAAGAGGATGTGGATGCAGTGGGATTGAGCATCCTTTCAGGTGCACATAATACCCTTTTCCCCCGGGTCATAAAACTCTTGCGCCAAAAAGGCGGAAGGAATATTACCGTGTTCGGCGGGGGGATAATCCCTGACGAGGACATTAAAAAGCTAAAGAGGGCCGGAGTGAAGGCCCTGTTCACGCCCGGGACATCCACCAAGGAGATTATTGAATGGGTAAAAAAGACTTTTAAGGTGAAGCAATGACGAAGAGCAATTCTCACAAGGTAGGAATCATCGGGGTCGGATACACGCCATCTACTCCATTATCGCCGTCGCGATCATACAAGGAGATGGTCTTTGATGCGGCTGTCAGGGCATATTGTGATGCGGGCATAGAGTTTTCTGAGATACAGAGCTTCGTGTCTTGCTCAGAGGATTTTCTTGAGGGGACGAGCATCTTTGATGAATATACCCCTGATCAGCTCGGAGCCGCGCTCAAGCCGGTCCATACGATCTCTGCAGACGGCATTTTCGGCGTAGCAGCAGCCTATATGCAGATATTGACCGGAAGGTTTGACATTATCGCTGTAGAGGCACACAGCAAGGCCTCAAATATCGTTGATATAGAGGAGATTGACTCCCTGGCACTTGACCCTATTTATAACCGCCCGCTTGGACTTAATCCCCATTTTATCCTTGGTCTTGAGATGGCCCGCTTCTGCCATGAGACAAAGACATCCCCTGAGGACTGCGCAAGGGTTGTGGTGAAAAACCGGAGAAATGCCCTGGATCATCCATTCGCTCCTTTCGCAAGCAATCTGAGCATTAAGGATGTTGCCCGGTCTCCTGTCATTTCAGAGCCGCTTAGGGAATTGGATGTGGCCCGGCATTCGGATGGGGCCTGTGTCGTAGTCCTCTCATCTGCGAGTGCGGCAAAGAAGATGAAGAAGTATCCCGTATGGATCACGGGCGTGGGATGGTCGTCCGACGCCCCGAGCCTTGAGACCAGGGAGTGGGGCAGGCCACTTTATGCTGAGCTGGCCGGCGCGATGGCCTTCAAGATGGCTGGAATGAAGAATCCAAGAAAAGCCATAGATTTTCTCGAAATTGACGATACCGCCTCTTACAAAGAGCTTCAGCATCTTGAGGCGCTTGGAATGTGCAGGAGGGGAGAGGCAAAGACACTGCTGCGGCGCGGCGAGACCCAGAGAGACGGGAGCATGCCGGTGAATCCCTCTGGTGGTAGCCTGGGATTGGGGCATCTACTTGAGGCCACTGGTCTCTACAGGGTTGCAGAGGCATGCGAGCAGTTAAGGGGTTTCGCAGGAAGGCGCCAGGTCAAGGGCGCAAAGAGCGGGCTTGTTATGTCATGGCGGGGGATTCCAGCGACAAGCGGTGCGGTCGCTGTCCTCGAAATATAGATGGAGGTATGAATGCCTGATGTCGCAATAATAGGAGCAGGGACAACAAGGTTCATGCGCAGGTCCCTGGAGACAGGGAAGGAGCTGTCCTACGAGGCTGCAAAGATGGCCCTGGATTCTGCCGGGCTTACCCTCAAGGACATTCAAGCCGTCTGCATGGGAACAGCGCCCGATGCCTTTGACGGCCTGCACATGAAGGGGGAGTATCTCCTTGATGGGGCAGGCGGGTTTGGAAAACCATACATGAGAGGTTATGTCGGTGGCGGAACAGGGGTCTTCGCTCCGATACAAGGATGGTATCATGTGGCATCCGGTCTTTTTGACATCTGCCTTGTTGTATGCGAGGAGAAGATGTCTTCATGCCAGCCTCATCCGCAGGGGGCGTTCCTCACGATCTTCGATCACACTACAGAGAGGCCGCTCGGCCCGAACCTTTTGTGGATCTTTGCGCTCGAGATGAACCGTTATATGACCACATACGGCATCCAAAAAAAGGACATCGCTCTTGTCTCAGTAAAAAACAAGAAGAACGCAATGGACAATCCTATTGCACAGCTTCCCATGGAGATCACGGTTGACGATGTGCTCAAAAGCGAGGTGCTCGCCTGGCCGGTGCAGAGGTTGGATGTCAGCCCTACGAGCGATGGTGCGGCTGCCATTGTCCTGGCCTCTGAGAAGGTTGCAAGAAAGCTGACGAACAAGCCGGTGTGGATACAGGGTGTAGGTTGGTCGCTGGACACCTCTTACTGGACCGACAAGGACCTCTGTTATCCGAGGTATGTTGAAAAAGCAGCGCGCATGGCCTATGGGATGGCCGGCGTAAAAGAGCCGAAAAAAGAGATCAATGTGGTTGAGCCCTATGATCCGTTTGATTACAAGGAGCTTCACCACCTTGAAGGTCTTCTTCTGTGCGACAAGGGGGATGCGCCGCGCATCACAGCCGACGGCGTCACCCAGAGGAATGGAAACATGCCCGCATGCCCATCAGGGGGGCTCCTTGGGTGTGGAAACCCCATTGCAGCGTCCGGGCTCATGAAGATTAGCGAGATCTTCTATCAACTCAGGGGCGAGGCCGGTAAAAGGCAGGTCCCGGGCAAGCCATTGAGGGGGCTGGCCCAGGCATGGGGTGACCTCATGCAGGTAGGAACAGTAGTGGTTATGGGCGTTGACAAGCCCAGGGCCAAAGGAAAAAAGGCAAGGTGAGAAGACAATGGAATTGAAAGGCAAACCACTGACCGACGAGGAGTTTCGCAAGGGCAAGGTCATTACGGTCCCCTGGAACCCGAAGGCCATGTATGAATGGGACACCGGCACTGCCATGGGTCGCTACCTGGACGGCATGAAGCAGGGGAAGATCATCGGAGTTCAGTGCCATAAATGCAGGAGGATTATGGTCCCTCCACGTGACTTTTGCGAGCTTTGCTTCAGGAATGTTGATGAATATACTGAAATAAAGGACACGGGCAGCGTAAATACATTTTCTATCTGTAATGTTTCTTGGGACATGAAGAGGATCTCTTCACCATTGATCCCTGCGGTCATAGAGCTGGATGGCGCTTCAGAAGGCATGGGCATCATGCACCTGCTCGGAGAGGTGGACCCCAAATCAGTGACGAGAGGGATGAAGGTTAAGGCCGTATGGAAACCTGCCCAGGAAAGGGAGGGGGCCATCACAGACATTCGTTATTTCAAGCCGCTATGAACCCACGAGCCTGGAAAGGAGAGATCCCGGTCCAATTCCTATACACTGCAGGTGTTGCAGGGGAGAGATTTTTTACAAGACTGCGTGATCAAGGAAAGCTGTTCGGAACCCGTTGCCCTCAATGCAAGACGATCTACCTTCCGCCAAGGATCTACTGCGAACGATGCTTCTCCGGCCTTGAGGATTGGGTTGAGGTGAAGGGTCGCGGAAAGGTCTTTTCCTACACAGTCCTTCACAGGGACAGAAAGGGACAGCCCCTCGGCAAACCCATTATTGTGGCAATGGTTTCATTTGATGGGGTGAAAGGGAGCCTCATACACATTGTGGCCGGTATAGAACCAAAAAAGATGAAGATAGGAATGGAGGTTGAGGCCATATTCAAAGACCCCGCAGAGAGGAGGGGGTCAATCCTTGACATCAAGGAGTTCCGTGCTGTCTCCAAAGGATGAGGGAACAGTTTTCCGTCCTGGAGGAATAGGTTTAAAAAATCATAAAGATGGCGATGAACTACTCATGGAGCACAAGAGGGCATTCCTCATTGTTCTCAAGGGGCCCGAGCGCGGAAGGGAATTTGAGATAAAAAAGAGTCCCTTCATCCTGGGACGGGATGACCATGCAGATATCTCCCTGCCGCTTGATTCCGTTTCAAGGAAACATGCAATGATCTCATATAAAGAAGGAAAATATCTCATCAAGGACATGGATTCTACAAACGGGACCGTGATCAACGGCTCCTTCCTCAAGCGAGGAAAAGAGAAACATCTTAATGATAAGGACAAGATTGGGATTGGAGATGTCCTTATCCAATTTTACTCAGAGACACAGTCATGAACGTCTGCTGCATATTTTGTGGGACAGTTTTTGACAGCGGTTCCGCCTCACATGATAAGGAGATGACCCTTACCTGTCCTGGCTGCAGAGGAAGTTTTACAGTAGGGAAGGGTGGCAAGCCCCCCGAAGGAATGACCCCCATCATTCCTTCGCTCGAGAAGGCAAGAAAACCACGAGTTGCTCTTGACATGAAGAAATACTATTTCCCGGCAGGAATAGCTTTAATCGCAATATTTATCAGTCTCTCTGTTTATTACATTGCGAAATGGGCGAAGAAGCCCTCTTCTATCACGCCAACACCTGTCTCGCGAGCATTAGTTCAGGAGAAGAAGATCGTTTACACTCGCGGCTCCGACGAATATTACAAAAGAGGTGTGGAATATTATAAAAACCAAAACTATTCTGCCTCTGTTGGGGAATTCCAGCGTTCTTTGAAGATCAATCCGGACAATATAGCTGCCTTTGCTTATATTGGCGGGGCCTTTGTCAAGATGAAGAAATACAGTGATGCCATTCCTTATCTTGAAAAAGGGAAGAACCTTCCCCTCTATAAAAAATTTGTCTTCACAAATCTTGGAGCCGCCTATGAGGCTTTGGATCTCTACAAGGATGCTGTTTCTGCCTATTCCTCTCTCTCAACTGTTGACTCAAAAAGCTCGTTTGCCTATAAACGTCTCGGACACTGCTATTCAAGGCTCGGAGATTATAAGAACGCAAAGGAGGCCCTTGAGGAGGTATTGAAAATCAACCCAAAAGATCAATGGGCCCAGACACAGCTTGCCTTCGTCAATAAACAACTTAATAAACAATAGATTCTGGGTTTGTGAATATGTTATTGTTAATTGTTGGTTGGTGCTCATGTGACCGCTGACAATAAAAGATACCATCCGAGGGTGATGGTCAAGGTCCTAATGGATCATGAAGATGATTCTACATTCAGGTTCATTCTGGACAAAAAAGACAGCGAGGCGTATTTGTTTGATTTTTCCACCGATTTCAGCGAGGGGGGTATTTTTGTCCGGACGAACAAGAAGCTTCCCGTCGGCACACAGGTTAATCTGAGATTTCATCTTCCCAATTCTGACAAGCTCATAGAGACCGTCGGCAAGGTCGCATGGATAAATTCGGATGAGTCAGTATCTCCCGGGATTGGATTCGGAATCAAGTTTGTCAATTTGAGCCAGGAATCCACAGGCATCATCCAGGAATTCATCCAGGCCCTGCAACCTTCACAGGACAGCACATGACAAAGATCACCAGGGATATACTCATTGATAGCATCAAAAAGAAGATAGGCTTTGAGGGTGCAGACCTTCGCGGACTCGATCTGAAGGGAGCTGACCTCAGGGGAGGAGTTTTCAGAATTGCAAATTTCCGTTATACAGACCTGAGGGAGGCCAATCTTGAGGGCGCAGACCTGAGGAAGGCCAACCTTCGTCATGTCGTCCTAACCAGTTCAAATCTTGCGCGTGCAGACCTGAGGGAGGCTGACCTAACCCATGCAGACCTTCGCGGAGCAAACCTCACCGGGACAAAGTTGGAGGGAGCAAAGATCGGAGGGGCGCACGGTGTTTCTCAAAAGGTCTTCTTTACACAGAAGATGCTTGACTCCCTCAATGATCAGAGAAAGATAGAACTGAATGGCAATGTCCTCACCATACTGACCGGTGACAAGCCATCATTTAATCTTGAGGTCGCATATCGCTTTATAATCGTTGAGGGAGGAGGGGAGGATGCCCATGGTCTCCTGGGCAAGGTCAAGGCAGAGAAGGATCTTGTCTCTATCAAGGCCGAGGTCTATATGGACTCTGCCCTTATTGGGGATGTTGCTTATAGAGTTGAACCGGGCTTTATAGGAATACCGGTAAAAGGGCAAGCGGCCCCAGCGGTTGCCCCACCGATTGCCCCAGCGGCTGCCCCAGCGGCTGCACCTAAACCTGCAGCTACACCTGCAAAAGAGGCTCCACCTGCACCTCCTTCACAACCTGCCAAGGCTGAAGCACCCCCCTCTAAGAAGTCCGACGAAGAGCTCCTCGCTGATTTTTTCCTCAAGAACCTCTAACTTCTACTCTATGTCTTTGCGAGGAGTCCCGCTGTATAGGGACGACGAAGCAATCCCATAATTCATTGATCACAACGAGATTGCTTCTCCGCCTATGGCGGATCGCAATGACGAAATTTCAGTGATTGCCACGCCGTCCGCCTAAGGCGGACGGGATCGCAATGACGAAAATGCCGGGTGATTAGAAAAATATTTTGAGATATACTTAAATAGGAATGAAGATTGGGATACTTGCGGATGTCCATTCAAATCTGGAGGCCCTTGAGGCCGTCCTAAAAGAGATCAAAAAGGAAAGCCCGGATATAATAATTTTTCTTGGTGATGCCATAGGATATGGGGCAAATCCCAATGAATCCTGTGAGATTCTAAGAGAGACCGGGACATACACTCTCCTCGGAAACCATGACGCAGCGTGCACGGGCAAAATAAATATGGAATGGTTTTCAAACCATGCAAAAGATGCACTTGAATGGACCATCCCGCGCCTGACTAAGCCAAACCTGGATTGGCTTCACACAATGCTCTGGAGGGTAGGGCACGAGGGTTTTACGTTCTGCCATGGTTCCCCGCTTGAACCCGAAAAGTTTGATTACATACTTGACAACCGGGATGCTGAGAGGGCCTTTTTGTGGATGGAGGAGATGGGTATATCCGTTGTCTTTTTTGGGCATTCCCATGTAGCGGTCACATTTGAGGAAAGCCTTCGTGATGTGCGCACCGTTCGGGACTACACGGGAATATCCCTGAATTGGGAGCCAGAGGTTCGTTTCCAGCAAGGTAAACACTACCTTGTCAGTGTAGGGAGCGTAGGTCAGCCCAGGGATAATGACTGCCGGGCATGCTATGGCATCCTGGATACCAATAAAAAAGTCTATATTTCTAAACGGGTTGACTACGATGTCAGGACTGCATCAGAGAAGATCCTTAGGGCTGGACTCCCTGAAATGCTGGCCGAGCGCCTCTTTTACGGCCGTTAAATATCTAAAACCTCGCCGCTCCTTGATGGGTCATATCCTGCCAGAGCGCCTATTCTGACACGGAATTCTTCGCTTTTCAGCACTGATAGCAGTTCCTGTATCCTTTCATCGGAATAAAAGGCTTCTGGAATGATTATGTCGTATTCCTCCCTGGCAAGGGGGACAAATTCAAGCCCCAGGACCCCTGCCGATGCCCTGAGGCCAATACCAGCATCGGCAGAGCCTTCTGCTATCCTTGAGGCGACATTCAGGTGGGTATATTCCTCCCTTTCATAGCCGTTGAGCATCTCAGGGGAGATATTGGCTTTCTTCAGTAGATAGTCAAGGAGGACCCTTGTCCCTGACCCCTTTTGACGGTTCACATATCTTATTTTCTTATTAGATAAGTCATTTATATTATTGATATTCAAGGGATTTCCTTTGGCTATCATTATGCCCTGTTCACGGCTTGCGAGATGGACTGCCTTTACGGGTATATCGGGTATGTACTGTTTGACGGCCCAGGTGTTATATGTTCCGTTAGAGGGGTTAAGAAGATGGCATCCGGCAATGTGTGAATGCCCCCTTTTCAAGGCATAAAGTCCTGCAAGACTTCCTATATTGAAGGATGAGAGCCAAATCCCTTTGTTTTTCCATATAATATCAAGAAGAACATCCATACAGAGGTCATGGCTCCCTTGATGAATGAGCTTCTTTTCCAGCCTTTCAAGGGGCGTGAAAACCTCAACTTCTACCTCTGATTCCTCTGAAAACCCCTCGCTCAACCGACTGATCCTGACAATACCGTCTGCGCGGACATAAGATGACAATGAACTCGCGTTTCTTGATAAAGGAATGGCCAAAAGTTTCCCTCCAATCTTGCCCAGTCCAACCCTTATGAATTCTTCAGAGCCAAGCTTTGAAGGAAGAGGGGATACGAGTGTAGCCTTATGTTTATTAGGAGAAATGAAAGGAATCCCGAGCATTCTGAATATAAGGGGTTTTAATATATATTCAGCAACAATAAGGGTAGAAACCGGATATCCCGGCATTCCAAGGCATGGTTTTCCGTTCACAGAGGAGAGGACTGTCGGCTTTCCCGGCGCAATGGCAATTCCGTGGACGAATACCTTGCCGATTTGGGCTAGGATCGAGGCCGTAAGGTCTTCTCTACCGGCAGAGGAGCCTGCAATGACCAGGACAATATCGCATTTTTGGCTTTCCTCCATCACTAAAGACTTAAAAATATTTTCATCGTCGGGAATTACTTTTGTTACATAAGCGGTTGCGCCCAGAACCTCAAGAAATGCTGCAAGCATTGATGAGCTTGAGTCAATAATGCTTCCCGCCTTAAGATTTTCAGTATTTACCAGCTCAGGGCTGATGATCTCGCTTCCGGTTGGAATGATGCCCACAAAAGGCCTTTTCCTAACATGAATCTGTAATATACCGGTAGAGAGTAGGAGCCCGATGTCTTGTGGTCTAACCCTGTGCCCGGATGGATAAAGCATCTCTGATATGACTGCATCCTCCCCTGTTTCCCGAATATGCTGTCCAGGCGAACAAGATTTTGTTATTTCAATCTTATTAGGGCTTTTCTTAAAGGTATGCTCAATCATTATCACAGCGTTATATCCTTGCGGGATTGGGTCGCCTGTATCAACAGGGATTGCATCCTTTCCAATCTCAAGCGTTATTGGACGGTCCTCACTGGCTTCAGAGGTCTTTTCTGAATAAACTGCATAACCATCCATAGCAGATGCCCTGTAGAAGGGCGATGAGATCCTGGCCTGGATTGGCCTTGCAATCACACGGTGCAAAGAGCTTTTAACATCAACCAGCTCTTCTTGTAATGGATATAACTTATTGAATTGTTTGAGGAAGTTAGAGAGGGCATCCTCAAGGGGCGTAAGCTGGAGGTATTTTTCCCCCTTTTTAGAAGAGGAGGACATCAACGATCTCCCCCTTTTCAAGCCCCTCCCTATCCATTCCTATCCTGACCAATCCCTGTGCGCTCGCCAGGGTCCTAATACCCCCTGATTTCCCAAGGAGCGGAATTGCATGAAGGACATCCTGTTTTTCCTCAAGTAGGACGCGGACATATTCCTCCCGTCCCGGGGCCGATGATAAATCCCTGTCAAGTATGGCCCGGACGCTCGGGGACCACTCAATCTCCTTATGACCCTGCAGCAGGGGGCGTATAAAGGCTATGAAAACAATATAGGCAGAGGCAGGATGCCCAGGTAGGCCGAGAACGAGCCTTGATGGGCCTATTACAGCGGCTAATGTGGGTTTTCCAGGCGCAGCTGCAATCCCGTGGAACAGGAGTTCGCAAGGGTTGAAAGCCCCCAGGGCCTTGAGGGTCAGATCCCTTGTTCCAACAGAAGAACCCCCTGAAATGATTATATAATCACAACGATTCAGGGCAATTTCCACCTTTTCTTTAAAACTATATAAGGAATCCGGAATATGGCCGAGATCCTCAAGAATTGCCCCGGATTCTATTATTCCCGAGCCCAGCGCATAGTGGTTGATACTCCTGATCTGCCCATCGCGTGGTTTTTGGCCCAAAGGAACAATTTCATCCCCTGTCGAGACAAGCCCCACAACTGGGCGCTTCAGGACTGAAACAACCGGTATTCCAGCCCCTGCTATTGCCCCAATATCCTGAGGCCTTAACCTTTGTCCCTTTTTAGCGACTAAGTCCCCTTTTGAGTAGTCTTCGCCTGCCTTCATGACATTCTCCCAGGGGCTAACAGGCCTTGAAAGCTCAATATTCTCATCCTGGATCCTCATATGCTCAAACATCACTACGGCATCTGCCCCTGAAGGAAGCATCCCCCCGGTATGGATCTGAAATGCCTCTCCAGGGCCCAGGGAACGGCATGGGACCTGGCCCATCTCAATGCTACCGGCAAGCTTGAGATAGGAGGGCTTGGAGGCAGAGGCCCCAAATGTGTCTTTTGACGCAACAGTATAGCCGTCAACCGTTGACCGTGAATAGGGCGGGATGTTCTCCGGAGAATATATGTCGCTCAAGAGAAATCTGTCCAATGCATTTGGGGTTGGAATTTCCTCCTTCTCCCTGAATGCGAACCTTGACAGGATCTCCCTTGCCCTCTGCGGGGATACAACCTGAAAATATTCCTGTGGCTTCATTGTTGATGTATTATATCAAGCAAGGATAGGCAAATGTCATCTACAGTCGCAATAGTGGGGAGGCCAAATGTCGGCAAATCCACACTCTTCAACAGGATAGTCGGAAGAAAGACTGCAATCGTTGATGATGAGCCGGGCGTAACACGGGACAGGATCATCTCAACTGCCGAGTGGAACAACCATACCATCACCCTTGTTGACACTGGCGGCCTTGTTCCTACGGGGAAAAGGGGGCTAATCGCACTTATCCAGGCACAGACAAAAAGGGCTATCCAGGAGGCTGATGCAATCATATGCGTTTTTGATGGAAGGGAGGGCTTTGTCGCTGCCGATGCAGAGATCGTTAGGATGCTGAGGAAGGCAAACAAGCCGGTTTTTTTCGCTGTCAACAAGATTGACACCAAAAGGCTTGAAGAGCTTGTCCGGGACTTTTACCCCCTGGGCACACAGAGTCTATTCCCAATATCTGCGGAAAGCGGGACAGGGGTCATTGAGCTTATGGAGGAGGTAATAAAAGAATTGCACATGGAGGAGCCCGGACAACAAGCGGTTAAGGGCGTTGAAAAGCCCTTTGCCAGGGTGTCTATCGTGGGACGCCCCAATGTGGGAAAATCTACGCTGCTCAACAGGCTTCTCGGTGATGAAAGGGCCCTGGTGGACGAAGCCCCGGGCACGACACGGGATTCGCTTGATACGCTCATGCAAAACGGAGGAAGAACATATCTGCTCATAGACACGGCCGGCATCAGGAGAAAATCCAGGGTCAAAAGGGGAGCTGAATTTTACAGCGTGAGGCGCGCCTTTCAAGCCATCGGGCGCTCGGATATCTCTCTGCTTCTGATCGATGCCATTGAGGGTCCGACATCACAGGATCTCAGGCTCCTCAGCCACATATTCTCCGAAAGAAAGGCATGCGCCTTGATCGTCAATAAATGGGATGCCCTAAAGGGCTCCAGGACAAATCAGAAGGAGATTGTATCTTTCCTCAGGAGAAAGCATCGCATCCTCCCCTATATTCCGATACTTTTCATCTCGGCACTGACAGGGGAGGGGGTTCAGGAGCTTTTCCCTACCATAGAGCGTATCATCGAGGAATACAGGAAAAGGATCACAACGAGTGTCCTGAACACAGCCATTGAAAATGCTGTAAAGGCTTCTCCGCCCCCTTCGTCCAGGGGACGGAGGGTGAGGTTTTATTATTCCACGCAGATCTCTTCTGCACCCCCGAACCTCGTGGTTTTCACGAATTATCCCGAAGCAATCCCTGAAAGTTATTGCCGCTACCTTGAGGCATCCCTGAGAAAGAAATTCCTTTTCACGGGAACCCCTTTGGTTTTATTATTTAAGAGGAAAAAATGAAGGCACTTTATTCAGCCATGACAAGGGCCATTCAAGGATATTCCAAGCACGGCTGCATGAACCTCTCGGCAGCCATCTCGTTCTTCACCATTCTTTCCCTTGTTCCCCTGCTGTTTATCATTGTCTCAATCATCGGCCTTGTCCTCGGCCACTCCGAAGATCTTCTCCAAAAGATTATATCTGCCATTGAGAACTTTATCCCCAACCTCAGTCCTCAGCTCGTGGATTCACTCAAGGGCGTGGTGGCCCATTCCGGCGCCCTCGGATGGGTCGGTTTCGTCGTCTTACTGTGGAGCTCAGACCTTGCGGTCTCTGCGCTGTCAAACGCACTGAATATAATCTTTGAGACAGACAAAAAGAGGAGATTCTTTGTATCCAAACTCATCTCTTATGGGCTTATCTTCGGAGGGGGCCTGGCCCTGATCGTCTCTTTCTCGCTGCCAACTATGCTCAGGGCACTTGCCAAGTATAATGTCTTCCTCAACCTCGTGATCCCATTTCTGCTTCCATTTCTGACCTTCATTGCTGTGATCAAGATACTTCCTGCGGTCAAAGTAAAAATCCTGGATGTCGTTTATGGTGCTTTCCTTTTCACCATTCTCTGGGAGGTAGCCAAGGCATTCTTCGACTGGTATGTCGGGCATGTGGCCAGGATCAACCTTGTTTATAGCTCGCTCGGCAGCCTCTTTATTACCATCCTGTGGATCTTTTACGCTGCGAATGTATTTCTCATTTGTGCCGAGTTTGTCGCCAACCTGCGCAAGAGAGGTTGACAGTTCAAAGCATATAAGATATGAGAGAATTATGAAAAAAATATCAATAATTCTGTTCTTCATCCTGCTTTCCGTTCATTGCTCTCCGAAAAAAAACACCATCTATCTTGGTGCCGCCGGGCCCCTCACAGGAGACCAGGCAAAGATGGGCAATGACATCCTCAATGGTGTATCCCTCGCTGTAGAGGAATGGAACACAAGGGGAGGAGTGCTGGGTAAAAAGATAGAGATCATCCAGGGAGACGACAGGCATGATCCAAAAGAGGCAGTGATTGTAGCCAACAGGCTTGTGAACAAGGGGGCCGTTGGAGTCATCGGTCATTTTAATTCAAGCTGCACCATTCCCGCCTCCAGGGTCTATCACGATCACAAGGTCCCAATGATCACGCCGGCCGCCACAAACCCAAAGGTGACTCTCCAGGGCTTTAACAACATATTCAGGGTATGCGGCACTGACGACCAGCAGGGAAAGGTGGAAGCGGAATTTGTTGTCAGTGTTCTCAAGAAAAAGAGTGTTGCGATCCTTCACGATAAAACAACCTATGGACAGGGCCTTGCTGATTATTTCAGGGACAATTTGAAGGGCAGGGCAGAGATGGTTGCATACGAAGCCATCACCCAGGGAGACAAGGATTTTACCCCTGTCCTAACAAAGGTGAGGGAGAAGAAGCCGGAGGTGGTTATGTTTGGCGGGATCTATACCGAGGGCGGGCTTCTTGCAAAGCAGATGAAACAACTGGGTATGAACGCTATATTCATCAGCGGCGACGGCGTTATTGACCAGGAGTTCATACACATCGGGGGTGTATCAACAGAGGGGGCGTTTCTTTCTTTCGGTCCACTCGGTCCATCGGGTGAGATGGCGTCTCCAATGACTGCCGTGACGGACTTCATCCGCTCCTACAGGGCACGGTTCGGGGATGTGGGCCCTTATTCAATCTATTCTTACGACGCTGCAAATATCATATTGAATGCCATATCGGTTTCGTCCAGCACGGATGGGGAGATTCTTTCAAAATCGATCCAATCAATGACACACGAAGGAGCCCTGGGGAGGATCCGCTTTTCCCCCAACGGTGATGTCCTTGAGGCCCCGTATATCATGTGGATTGTCAAGGGAGGAAAGTTTATCCCTTATGGCAGAGAGGCGGGCAGGGTTCCCGTTGCTAACCAACAGCGATAAAATGAAATTGCAACGGGAAGTTGGGCGGGGGCGGTTAATCACAGGGAGGTATTAAATCGAGGCAAGCGAAGCGAACCTCCACCATAAGTGACGACTTTTCTTCAGCAGCTAATCAACGGCCTTACCTTAGGAAGTGTCTACGCCTTGATCGCCCTGGGCTATACCATGGTCTATGGGATCATCCAACTCATCAACTTTGCCCATGGAGAGGTTTACATGGTTGGGGCCTATCTGGGCATAATATTCCTGACAGCACTTGCTCCCCTCGGACTTCCCCCGGGCGCCGCCCTGCTCATTGCATTCCTGGGCTCGTGCGTTTATTGCGGCGCATACGGGTTCGCACTTGAGAGGGTCGCCTACAGGCCTTTGAGAGGTGCGCCGCGCCTCTCCCCGCTGATCAGCGCTTTGGGGATGTCAATATTTCTTCAGAACTTCGTCATGCTTACACAGGGAACACGGGACAAGGTCTTCCCCCAGCTTTTCCCCCTGACTGGAATTGTGATCAAGGGGGCCAATATCACATATCTTCAGATCATCATCATGGTTTGCGCCGCTGCCCTGATGGTTGGGCTCCAACTCTTTATTAAAAATACAAAGCTCGGAACAGCAATGAGGGCAACCTCCCAGGATATGAAAATGGCAGCCATGGTTGGGATAGACATCAACAGGGTGATCTCCGTGACATTCATCATCGGCTCCCTGCTTGCTGCAGCGGCAGGAGTGATGATCGGGCTTTATTACGGCCTTGTGAACTTCTTTATTGGCTACATTGCTGGAATCAAGGCGTTCACTGCAGCCGTTCTCGGAGGGATTGGAAACATTCCGGGCGCAATGCTCGGGGGAATACTCCTTGGTCTCATGGAAAGCTTTGGGGCAGGCTATGTATCGGCGGAATTCAAGGATGTCTTTGCCTTTGGAATCCTCATCTTAATCCTGATCGTGAAGCCCACAGGCCTCCTGGGTGAGGATGTCGGGGAGAAATCCTGAGATGAAAGCGTTCAGAAAATACCTGGTCGTATCCATTTCCGCAGGAATCCTTGGGTTCCCTTTCCTCGGTATTCTCAACTCCCTTATTCTTCTCGCAGGCATTTTCCTCGTTCTCCTCCTGTGGGACAGGTCACATTCGGCAGGAGCCTGGGCTGCCTCTTTTTGGTTCAAGAGCCGTATGCCCAGGGCAGAGAAAATTGGGGCAGTCATCCTTTTGTCATCTTTTATCCTCCCGCCCTTTCTCGGCAGCTACGGCCAGGATGTTCTTATCTCAATGTGCCTCTACATAATCCTTTCCATCGGTCTCAATATCCATGTAGGCCTCACAGGAATGTTGAACCTCGGATACATCGCCTTCTATGCCGTTGGCGCCTACTCACATGCGCTGCTCTCAACACGGTTCGCAATGCCTTTCTGGCTTGACCTTTTCATAGGTGCCTGCATGGCGGGCGGCTTCGGGTTTCTTCTCTGCCTGCCTACCCTGCGACTCAGGGGTGATTACCTGGCTATTGTAACCCTCGCATTCGGCGAGATGGTGAGGATCATACTCAATAACTGGGACAGCCTGACAGGGGGACCCAACGGGATCCTCGGCGTGAAAAGACCGGAAATATCAGGGATTGAATTCACCAGTCCCATACACTTCTATTATTTGATCCTCATCATGACCATCCTCCTGGTCTTCGTGACACGGAGGCTAATTGCATCAAGGGTCGGCAGGGCACTGATGGCCATCCGTGAGGACGAGCTGGCAGCCGAGGCAATGGGAATCAATACCTCCAGAATGAAACTCCTGGCCTTCTCAATCGGGGCTGCATACGCCGGGGCTGCAGGGGCCTTTTTCGCAGCCAAGCAGGGGTTCGTATCCCCGGAAAGCTTCAACTTCCTTGAGTCTGTCCTCGTTCTGTGCATGGTTGTCCTGGGCGGCATGGGCACCCTGTTTGGTCCCATACTCGGTGCTGCCATACTTGTCCTTTTACCCGAGGTTCTAAGGGAGTTTCACCTCTACCGGATGCTCATATTTGGTCTTGCAGTGGTCGCAATGATGATCTTCATGCCGCAGGGTCTTCTGGGAACAAGGAAACAATGATCTATGCCCCTCCTTGAGACTCAAATACTGACAAAGTCATTCGGCGGCCTGCTCGCCCTTGACAAGATTGATTTCTATGTGAACGAGGGGGAGATCCTCAGCCTTATAGGCCCGAATGGGGCAGGGAAGACAACTTTTTTCAACTGCCTCACAGGGATCTATCCTCCAACATCCGGAAGGATCATTTATCAGGGCAGGGACATCGTCGGCTTTCGGCCAAGCAAGATCGTATTCAGGGGGGTCTCAAGAACATTTCAGAATATCAGGCTGTTTCAGGGCATGACAGCCATGGAAAATGTCCTTGTTGGCCAGCACTGCAGGACAAGGTCAGGAGTATGGTCAGCGATCGCGAAGACACGGTCGGCCGTCAGGGAAGAGGAGGAAATGCGGAAGGATGGGATGGACAGGCTGAAGTTTGTTGGCCTGGACAACAGGGCAAATGAATTTGCCGATGCGCTCTCGTATGGCGACCAGAAACGGCTGGAGGTGGCAAGGGCGCTTTCCACAAAGCCCATGCTCCTTCTTTTGGATGAGCCTGTGGCCGGTATGAACCCTATGGAGACCCTTGCCATGATGGAGCTTATCCGGAAGATCAGGGAAACCGGCGTTACTGTCCTTCTCATAGAGCACGATATGAAAATGGTCATGGATATTTCGGACAGGATCGTTGTTCTCGACTACGGGGAGAAGATCGCAGAAGGAAAGCCAAGGGAGATCCAGAACGATCCCAGGGTGATCGAGGCATACCTCGGCACCCCATTGGAGGAACATGCTTTGCCTCAATGACATCCGCACATTCTACGGCAGCATTGAGGCCCTCAAGGGGATCTCTTTGCAGGTGAAGGAAGGGGAGATCGTATGCCTCATCGGGGCAAATGGCGCTGGAAAGTCCACGGTTCTAATGACGATCTCGGGCATACTGAAACCACGCTCGGGAAGCATCAAGTTCTTCGGAAAGAATTTTGAGCACCTTCCCGCACATAGGATAGTGTCAGAGGGAATCGTTCAGGTTCCAGAGGGCCGCCGCATCTTTCCAAGGCTTACCGTGGAAGAGAACCTTCTCATGGGCGCCTTCAGCCAGGAGGACGATGAATTCATCAAGGAGGACATGGAAAATGTCTTTGAACTCTTTCCTGCACTCAAGGAAAGGATAAAACAGGCCGGTGGAACACTGAGCGGAGGGGAGCAGCAGATGCTCTCCATAGGAAGGGCTCTCATGGCCCGTCCAACGCTTCTGCTCCTTGACGAACCATCGCTCGGCCTTGCCCCCAAGCTCGTTGAGAAGATATTTGAGAAGATCCTCGAGATCAACAGCAAGGGAACTACGATCCTATTGGTAGAGCAGAATGCACACATGGCCCTTCAGATTTCGTCGCGGGGTTATATCATGGAAACCGGCAGGATCGTTCTCCACGGAGCCTCTCCGACCCTGCTTTCGGACGAATCCGTCCGCCGCGCCTACCTCGGCGACTAAACGGATTTTTTCATGTAATTTTTTATTGCCCCAATATACAGACTGTATAAGCGGAGGAACAGCCCGATATTTCTATAAACAATAATGTCCTTGTATTCGCCGTATTCATGGACAAGCCTGTTCCTGAGGCCAGCAGTGGATGCAAGCTTTTTCGCCATTTTCTCACTGAACAAACCGGAACGGCCGACCCTGATGAAAGAATCATAATAGCTGCTTGGGGGGCGCTCTCCCATCTCTGAAAGAAGCATGCCATTGATGTCGCTCGCCACTTCCACCAGCAGCTGAAGCAGCCTTTCTACTCCCCGGCGCACAAGAACATTTTTTTGATACTGATTAAAATTTACATCTCTAACTTCTCCAAGTTCAGAGAGGTATTTCTCCACAAGAATGATCTTCTCTACGATTGCGGCCTTGTTTTCAGGAACCATAGTAATCCTATCTCAGGGCAAATGTCTCCCTCATTTTTCTAAATCTGCCGGTATCCCAGAACTGCCTTAGTGCCTTTATTCTGAATCTCATGAAGTCTCCCTTCTTCTCCTCAAAAAGGGCTTTTCCATCCCTGGCGATATGAAAGTTGAGAAGGGGGGAGGTGTGATTAAGAACGGCAATGTCCAAAGTATCGTCCGGAAACTGCTCGGTCAGGACATCCAGGATCTTCTGTTCGTCCGAAGGGGTAGGGGGCTTTTTGAAAAGAACACCAAGGTCAACATCAACGTCTTCTACCCCCTCGTTTTCTCCCCGTGCGGTAGAGCCATAAAGGACAAGGCACGACACACCCCTTCTTCTCATCGCTCCTTTTAGTTTTTTTAAGGCCCTTATATGTCCCATAAAGACATGGTATCAATGATAAAAAGAATCTACAACCTAAACAAAACATGAGAGTGAAAGGGGGGCTCTCTTTGACGCCCCCCCTATGACCTTCAGGCGAAAACGTTAAAATGTATAGCCGACATAGACCTTCGACTCAAACCCTCCGAGGTCTGTGTCCCAGGTAGTGCCTCCAGCGCTTGCATCTCCAGTAATACCATATGCACCCTTCATCTGCCCTCCCAGGGACACCTGTTGGGAAACAGGGAATTCAATCCCAAAAAGGGTAACAAGCCTGATCCCTGAGGTATCAGCATCATTTTCTATCTTGCCAAATCCAAGACCGCCACCCACAAAGAAATAGCTGCTCTTTACAACAAAACTGGTATCAACAGAAATTATGCTGCTGGACCATTTTGTCGTCCCTGCAGGAGTTGAATGCTCATACTCCCCTGTGGATGCATAAGAGAGTTCACCCTGAATTCCCAAAATGTCCGTAAAAAGGTATCTGAATATGGCACCTATCTGTAACGCTGTGGGAACGTTCGGGGCAGATGACATACCGGCCTGGACAGACCCTAAAGAGCCACCGACTATGCCCTGGCCCCTCTCCCTTGCCCTGGTTACAGCCGCTCCATACGAGGGCAAAACCCCTGCAGCCATAACCACTGCCATCATTGCTGCTATCACCACAATTCTTTTCATAACCATCCTCCTTTCTTGTTTTATTAAAAAATTATCCTATAACCTATCTCTAATGCCAACCCTCCCAGGTCAATAGAACCCAGAGAGGTATCCTGCGCTGATGCAAGGCTGTATCCAATGAATCCAAGCAGATTGCCCGGCCCGATCCGGGGCTCAATGCCGATACCTGCCTGGAGTCCAAATGAGGCCCCTGAATCGCTTCTTCCATGGGAGCTTGCACTCCAGGAATATAAACCCACGCCTCCGGAAAGGAAAAGCTCCGTGCTCAGACCCTCAATAAAGACTTCATACACGACATTCAAGTCCATGGGAATAACAACAATCTGTGCCGAACCCGGGCGCGAAGGGGACATATACATCAACCCGGCAGAGACTGAGAGACCCTCGTCAATGGAGTAAAGCTGGATGCGCGCCTCCCCACCGGCAGCAATGGCAGGGTCAATCCTGGTGTCTGATGGGATAAATACTCCAACCCTGGGAACCACAGCAATGCCCCCGATAAAGGAGTTCCTTACCCTTCCGTCAATTATTCCCGCATAAGAGGGTAGGGCAGAGCAGAGTAGAAAAACAAGCAAGAATAGGCCGCGCATTTGCCTCAATAAATTATACACCCAGCCTTTAATTTCTTGTCAAATATTCAGCAAGATGGTATTCTTTTTCAAGTATGCCGGTAAAGCTTAAAATTTCAAGAAAAGAGCTAAAAAAACCCGACGAGTTCATAAGCCTGACAGGGAGGATTATAAATTATTGCATGGGGCATTCCAGGCAGGTGCTATCAATTATGACCGTTGGCCTCTTTATCTGTGGTATAGCAGCTCTTGCCATATATTATTACTCAAAGAAAGAAGCCAAGGCCCAGATTTCCCTGGCACAGGGCATGTCACTGTTTCGCCATGGATTGTTTTTAAAAGAAGACAATGTTGATCCTTCAAAGTTACAGGAGGTTTTAAAAAATGCTTTGAAGTCCCTTGAAGAGGTTTACAGCAGGTATCCGAGATCAAAATCAGGAAAGATAGCAATGCTTTACGGGGGAAAATGTCATCTTTTACTTGGAGATTATGTAAATGCCATTTCATTGTTTGACAGGGCCCTATCAGCGGGTATTAAGGGCGAAATCAAGGAGATGGCCCTTTTCGGCCTCGCCCAGTCATATGAAATGCAGAAAAATTATGAAAAAGCATTGCAATATTATTCAGATCTTGCGGAAACAAATGGTAAATTCACAATGGGAATTTCCTATGAAGGCATGTCAAGATGCCTTCTCAATATGGGAAGGCAGGAGCTTGCCATAAAGACCCTGCAGCAGGGTGCCATTGCGCTTCAGGGATCAATGACCGAATCAGAGCGATTGAAAAGCCTTTCTTTGCTCCTTAAATGAGGAGCGTTTATCCACTTATCCTTCTTTTCTCTTTTGCATTGCCCATTCATGTGTTAGGCGATGAATTTAGAGTTCCCTTAAGGCTTTCATGGGCTGTATCCCTCTACGATGAAGGGATGTTTGGGCCTCAATACCTTCCAGAAGAACCAGCGTCTCCTATTGTTTCAGAGGGAAAGGTCTTCGTAGGTGGAACAGGAAATGTTTTCATTGCAATCAATGCTAAAACAGGCAAAATCCTCTGGAAATTCCAAACAGAGGGATCTGTTGATTCAAAGCCTGCTTATGATGACGGTATCGTCTTTTTTGGTGCCAGCGATGGCCTTTTCTATGCTCTTGATAGCAATACTGGAAATGTCATCTGGAAGTATAAATTATCATCCGAAATCCTTTCAACTCCTTTAATTTATAAAGGAAAGATTTATTTTATAACACAGAATAACACACTTTATGCCCTGGATAAGGAAAAGGGGGCTTGGAAATGGCAATATGCCAGGGAGACGCATGGAAAGATAACCATTAGGGGTAGATCTTCACCGGCCGTCAAAGACGATATGATTTATATGGGATTTTCCGATGGGACCCTTGTATGCCTTGATATTGAAACAGGAAGGGAAATTTGGACTATTCCGATCGGTTCAGGAAAGAGGTTCAATGATATAGTATCTTCACCAATATTAGAGGGAAATTTAATGTATATTTCATCATATGATGGTCAAACATCCTGTCTTAATAGAAAAACAGGTGATGTTCAATGGTCATTTGAGGAAGGGGGTTCCAATGACCTTGCCATCGGTAAAAATCATTTAATTATATCAAGATACACAGGTAAGTTGATTTGTATTAATAAAATTGATGGAACAAAGGCATGGGAATATAAGTTTAAGAAAGAGATCCCCTCAACCCCGGTTGTAGTAGATGATAAGGTTATTGTTGGTACTGACAAGACACCTATTTACATATTCGATATAAAAACTGGCCGTATTCAATGGAGATTCACACAAAAAGGGGGTATATCCGGGATACCCTATGTTAACGGCAACAATCTCTATTTCCTTACCAATGGCGGTTATATATACAAATTATCTCCCTCCACGTTTAATATCCCATGATTCAATGTCCCATAAGGGGTATTCTGTAAACTATTATCTCTTGTACAAAGTTATTCTTAGTATCCTCTCACCTGTTGGGGCCTGAAGGAAAAAGCTAAGACTACCGCGCGTATCAATCTCCCTCATAAGCATATCGTCAATACATATTTCGTACCCCGGATACCGTCCATATGCCCCGCCCTCCTGAAGGGTTTCCACATAGCCATCGTAGCAGCGTCCATCAGGGAAGTGTAATGTAAGGCGATAACTTTTACCGGGATATACCTTGTAAGAAAATGGAGGCTCAAGGACAAACTTCCCATCAATTACCTTGTCCGCATCGTCATTGCATGTAATCTTGATGAAAAAGGAGCTTGATTCGTATTTCTGCTGCTCCATCCTACCCCTCATCGCTGCATCTGCGGCCAGGCCCCTTTGCTTTGCACCAACGCATGCTGATAAAAGAGAAGAAATAGTAAGAAGCAGGATAAAACTGATTGCCTTCATGGCTATATTCTCCATATACATCATTAGGTCCCCCTTGTCAACTACACGATCCCGAAGGAAGTCCTTTTTTAGCAAGAATGTCCGATACATTCTTCAGGTAGAATGACAATTCATCACCTGCGAGCCGATAGTAACTACTAAGGGATTTCATCTGTGAGCAGAATTCCCAGGCATCATCCTTCGCACCTGTTTCAGCCCTGAGCCGCGCAGCTACATAGACAGCATAGAAGGATTCAGGCCTTCTTTCCAGGCCTTCCTTGAGAATGTTCCAGGCATTTGTGAGGTCTCCATTCTGGACCATGACAGCACGGGCAAAGGCCGCACGGGCAAGTATATTGTCAGGATTCAATTTGATCGCCTTATTCAGCCCCTCAGTAATATTTGGAGGCAGTTTTTTATAAAGCTCAAGGACTGCAACTATTGCCTCAGGATTGTAAGAAAACTCCTTGAATTCTTTAGTGATTTTCTTTGTCAAATAGGCTCTTCGCACAAAGATCTCTGAATAGTCATCCCAATAAAGGAGAGCCCATCGATCCCCAGGGAATAATCCCCTGGCATTGTATTGCAGTCTCAGCTCAACAAAGGCATGGGTCACTCCTTTATATGAGAGAAGCGCATCAAAGAATTGTGCTGCCTCGGTGGGCCTCATTCCAAAAAGAGCTCCTTCCACATTTCCAACGGCTGATACCAAGCGTGTATCCTGAAATGCTTTCTTTTGAGGAAACCACCTGAATATGATTGCACCTCCGAAATTGCTCGAGTTGTAGATATTACCGGGAAGTCCAAGTGAATCTATGAATTCCAGGGCCCTTTTCGGATACACGGTATCCATGATTCCCAGTCCAATATAGTTAAGCATGTCCTCGTGAAAAATAAGACCAAAGGTAATAAATGGCATGAGAAGCAGCAGGATACCCCCTACCCTCGTCGTTATTGGCCGGAATAGGGTGTCCAGCCTCTTCGGATATCTTCCGGCGAGCATCGCCATGACCATGAGGGAATCACCTATCCATCTCCGCATAACAAAGGGTAGAATTGCAAAAGGGATAAACAGAAATATCTCTGTAGTATCTCTATGTTTTATGTTTAATATAAAGAAAAACATGAAGATGAAAATGGCCGCAAGAGGTAGCAGAAAAGGCGCATTAGATGATAGTAAGGGCCTAAATTCTGAAATTCTAATATGGGTGATAAAACCCAGATGAAGGTATAAAAAATCGTAGAGGTGAAAGGTGTAAGGGGTAATCAAGGAAGCCAGGATCGTAAGGATGAAATATGATGTCCATCGTTTGAAATCCCCATAATTAAATTTGTCTGATCGCGAGAAAAGGAGTTTTATTCCTTTTTCAAGAACAATAAGGAATAGGGTTAATATACCCATAAAACAGCCTGCATGAAGATTCGCCCAGACGATCATGGTCAGAGGCAGTAACCAAATCCCTCTGGATCTTGGAAGCGTTTGGCGTTGAGATCCTCCAAGTTCTTCCATAACGATAAGAAGAAACAGCGGAAGCATAATCAGAGAAAAGATATGAGGACGCTCAAGAAAGCGTTCCCGGGAGGCAAGTGCTGCAAAGAAAACGAAGATATATGAGAGGTGAAAAGAGGCCCCCATTAATCTGACAAGCCTGAAGAGGAGGCCATAGGCACCGGCTATAACAGTGGCCTTGAAGATGGTAAGGAGGGAGAACCCCCCTATGGCATAGAAGATGTAAAAGATGACCTCAGCGAGCCATCCTGTGTTTACCCATTCCCTGTAGGGATTGAGGCTTGTAAATATATCATTATGGGGAACAGCGAATGTCCTGAGAATATGCTCCCCTGCCCTAATCTGCCAGAGTGTATCAGGGTCTGATACCTTTCTTATGGAGAGGGCAAATACAAACAGGAGTAGAACAGAAAGAAAGATAAGCCTGCTGCGTGACTCACCTGTCGCAGCCATCGGAAAGCTGCTTACTTGACGTAGAGTCTGTCTATCGGCCCTTTATATCTTTCAGTGACCACTTTCCTCTTGATCTTGAGGGTCGGGGTCATCTCGTCGTTTTCCTGTGTGAAGTCCCTCGGAACGATATAAAACTTCTTTATTGTTTCAAAGGACGCCTGGCGGGAATTCATTTTATCCACCGTCTGCTTTACCCTATTAAAGATCTTCTCATTCTTGGTCAGATCCTCGTAGCTTGAATAAGAAATCCCATTGTCTTTTGCAAATTTTTCTGCCTCGGGCTGACTGATGCTGATGAGCGCCACGCAGTAGGGTCGGCGGTCTCCGATGACCACTGCCTGACTGATAAATGGGTCAACCTTGAGCAAGTTTTCTATATTCTGAGGTGCGACATACTTCCCACCTGCTGTCTTGATGAGATCCTTCTTTCTGTCCGTGATCTTGAGGAACCCCCTGGAATCTATCTCTCCTATATCACCGGTCCTTAGCCAGCCGTCCTCGGTGAAAAGTTCTTTTGTCTCTTCAGGACGCTTGAAATATCCCCTAAAGCAAATATTTGGCCCCTTGACAAGGATCTCTCCGTCAGGGGCAATCTTAACATCAACAAGGGGAAGCGCCGGACCCACCGTTCCAAATTGGTAGTCTTCATAGCGATTCATGTGGGTGGCCGGACATGTTTCTGTGAGCCCATATCCCTCCAGGATCAGAATACCGGCAGCATGAAAGAACTCTGCGATTTCTTTTGAAAGTGGAGCGCCTCCTGAAACGAGGAAACGGAGATTTCCGCCAAAACGCTTGTGGATCTTGCTGAAAACAAGTTTGTGAGCAATGGCCCTTTTGAGCTGAAGACCGATAGGGATAGGCTTTTTTGCCTGGATCAACTGGCTTGCCTGCCTCCCAACCTTTACGGCCCATTCAAATATCTTCTTTTTGAGCGGAGTTCCAGTGGCGTTTGAAAGGATAGTAGCATAGGCTTTTTCAAATACCCTTGGAACGCTGGCCATGTAATGGGGTTTCACCTCACCCAGATTGTCCACAACCTTTTCAATACTTTCTGCAAAGGCTGTTGTCTGTCCCTGGTAGATATCAAAATATTCAGCGGCGCGTGCAAAAGAATGAGCAAGTGGGAGGAACAGAAGGCTCACATCGCCCATCTCGTTGTAGGTCACTTTCATAAGTGCCTCGGACATAGCGAGGTGGTTTCCGTGGGTCTGGATAACTCCCTTTGGGGGACCAGTCGTCCCTGATGTATAAACAATTGTGGCAATATCATCCCTTTTGATGCCCGCTATTGTATCCGACACGATTTTTTCAAAATTCTTCGCCTGCTCTCTTCCCTTTTTCTTGAGCTCATCAAGGGTAAGAACCCCTTCTTTTGAGTCAGTGGATCCTTCGATTATGATAATGTTGCGGACATTCGTTAACTTATTCCTTACGCTGAGAACTTTGTCGAGTTGGTTCTTGTTCTCTACGATGACGAATCTTGACGCTGAATTATTAATTATGTATTCAGCCTGATCCGGTGTATTTGATTGGTATATTGGAACAGTGATCCCGCCAGCCGACTGAATTCCAAGATCACATTGGACCCATTCAGCCCGAGATACAGACAGAAGCGATACAGTGTCTCCCTTGTTCATGCCAAGAGAGAGCAGTCCATGGGCAGTTTCTCGGACATTCTGCTCCATCTCATTCCATGAAATATCAATCCAACGTCCTCCCCTCTTGGCTTTTTGAGCAACCTTACCACTGTTTTTCTGTGCCTGAGAGTAGAACATCTGCGGAATATTATTAAATGCCATCTTATCCCTCCTTGTTTAGAAGATATTATAAAGCAACTCTTTCAACAGTCAACCATTACCGTGTCTCACCCGAAAAGCGGACCACAAGGATGGTAGCATCGTCATGCGGCGGCCAAATTGAGCTGAAGCTTCTGACAGAGTCCAGGACCGCCGTGTTGAGGGCTTCAGGGGACAGGCTGCGATTGGACTGAAGAATTTCCTCCAGCCTTTCAAACCCAAACAGCTTTCCCATATTGTCTTTTGCCTCTACGATACCGTCCGAATACAGGACCAGCGCATCATGCTGCTTGACAGTTGCTTGCTGCTCCGCATACTCGGTGTCAATACCAATCCCCAATGGGAAGGCCCCAAGCTGCAGGGGTAAACATGAGCCGTCTCCTTCAAAGGGAAGGATGTAGGGGAACGGCTGACCGGCATTGGAATAACAGAAACTCCCGTTTTTTATATCGAGCACCCCATAAAACAATGTCACGGGCACCTTCTGGCCAGTAGTGCATAGAAGCCGGTTAATCTGGGTAAGAAGCTTGGCAGGATGAACATGCAGGGCAGGCTGGCTGTGAATGGCGATCTTGACCATGGACATGACCATGGCCGCCGGGACCCCCTTGCCGGTAACATCAGCCACCAGAACCCCAAGTTTCGTTGAGTCCGGTGAGAAATAATCATAATAGTCTCCACCCACCTCCAGGCTGATCACACAGGTGCCTGAAAGCTCTATTCCCTTTACGTCAGGGGCCGTCTTTGGCAGAAGATATGCCTGTATCCTGCGTGCCTCTGCGAGCTCCCGATCAACACGGTCCTTCTCAATCCGAAGGGCTGTGTAGGCTCTATCCCGCTCTTCCTGGCGCCTGCGAGCAAGGCTTACCATCCAGTATGACAGTGAAAAGGCAGTCGTGGTGAGAGCAAGGACAATTCCTGAATATATGAACAACGCAACAGGACTCCTGAATGAAGGGGGCACATAACCTCCCAGTACAGGGGCCATGGGAACAATACCCTTGTATTCTGCCAGAGTCACTGCTACATAGACAAAAAGTGTTGTTGCAAGCGCCACTAATGATTTCCATCCAGGAATCAGGACCGGCGTGGCCACGAGTGCCGCAGAGAGGATTACCGTGAGGCTGGTGCTGTTCAAACCGACATAGTGAATGGACCAGACCGTGAGACCAAAAAACAACACCATGAGTATTGCAGTAAGCGCCTCTACTGCAGCCTTGCGCCTGCGAAACAGATACACTGGAGGAATCAAAATGACATACAGAGGTGTGCTCCAATAGTAAAACCATTGAAGCTCTGCAAGGGCCGCATCGTTTACTATCCCCTGCTTTACCAGTGTTGAAGACCTCGCGAGGACAACAAGGAAGTAGTAATAGGGTTGGAATAACGTGATCACAACCAGGATCACGAGTAGGCGCTTCCAATCCTCCTGTAAAAGCGATTTTATGACGGAAGCTATTGAGACCCTATTCGACATTTAGGACCTCTCTCATGAGCCACTTTTCCAGGTCAGCGAAGACATTCTCCTTTTCTAACTCGTTGAATATCTCGTGAAATAACCCTTCATAGACCTTCAATTCCTTGTTTTTAGAGGAAATTAGGGGAAACAGGGAGCGCGTCCCCTCAGGGTCTGTAAGCCTGTCATCCCCAGCGTGGAGTAATAGGCACGGCATGGATATTTTATTGGCATCCTGGAAGGACTGCTCCATTGCCCTGGTAACCTCTGTAAACCATCTTGCAGATACAAGTGTATGAACAAGGGGGTCATTTTTATATGCCTCAACTACAGAGACGTCATGGGATAGAAAGGCCGGATCCAGGCCATTTTGCATTGACAGGCCTGGAATAACACTGGATACAGCCCTTCCAATAATCTCTTTAATTATAGGTACATGAACCCGCATCCTTAGTAACGGAGATGATATGATTAGCCCATTGATGTCCGTTGGAAAACATTCGGCATATCTTACAGAAATAAGTCCACCCATACTATGCCCAACAAGGTAAATCTTTTTGTTATTTGATAAGTTACGAACATATTCAATAAAATACTTTATATCGCTGAGATATTCTGAAAAGGATAAAATATGACCTCTTTTTCCTCCGGAACGTCCATGTCCCCTGAGGTCTATTGCGAACACATTGAATTGATTAGAGAATCTGTTGAAAAAATTGGAATATCTTCCTGAGTGTTCACCCAGGCCGTGAATAAGGATGAGAGACGCAATAGTCTTATCAAATGTGTTATGACGATAAAATATCCTTACATTATCAACAGTTGTAAAGAAATCTTCAACCACCGGCTATGGGGGAAAGGACGGCAATTTCATCCCCGTCCTTCAGTTTAATTTGTTCATCCTGAGGAAAAACAACCCTATCACCATTCAAAAGGACAGAAATAGAGCCTGGCTTTGTCATAAGACCGGCAAAAAAGCCCTTCCCTACCCTTTTCTCCTTGTTCAATGCTTTGAACATATCCCCGAGGCTTGTCCCCTCCTTGAATTCTTCCTCAAAGCTCTCGTTTATTGACTTTCCGAGGATAAACCCGGCAACCCTTATCTTCAGCTTCAAAGATTTTCTTAGTAAAGGTCTTTTATGACCTCTGAAAGCCCGAGTTTGAGCAGCTTTTCCTTTGAGGGCTTGCCAGTCTCAACATCCCAGCCCATTTCCTTATAGAACTCTCCAACCAGTGTATTCATGTCCAATTTCACCCCTTTTAGAGGACCCTTCTCAAGGGGTGGGTTTCCAGCGACTCGCTCAGGGAGTGCAAAATCCTTCGGCTTGATTCCTTCCCTGACATTGTATGCCTGCCTTATGGTCTCAATCCTCTCTCCAATAAGAAGGTAATCCTCAGGGCTAAGGCTCCATCCTGTTGCCGCATTAAGCCATTCAAACAGCGGGATGTTCCCGCCGACCATCAGGCCGAATTCGCACATCCCTGCCCCATTAGCAACCTGTATGTATTTGGAGCCCAGGGCCTGCATCCAGCCTGTGTTCTCAAACTTGTATTTGTCTGTCTTTTTTATGAGCGAAGGAAGCCTTTTAAAATCCTTCAACTTCCTCTCAAGGTCATAGAGCTCCATATATGTCCGTGAGGCGATGGTATGCCTCCCAGGGGTTGGCTCTGCAGCAAATGCAGTGGCAAATCCAGGGTCGAATCTTGCGTCGTGCATGGGAAGCTCCTGGCCGCCTGCATGCATGGCGAACTTCTCTGAACCCTTTCCAATCCTTTTCGCAGCCATCTTCACACCATCCGCAAGGACATCTCCTATCCCTTCCCTTTTGATCATCTTTTCAATGAGCGCAAACATGGCTGGAACATTTCCCCATGTCATCTCAATACCATCACAGTCCTTTTGAGTAAGGATCCCCTCTTCATAGCACTCCATGACAAAGGCTATAGTGGAACCGACTGAAATGGAATCCAGGCCAGCCCTGTTGACCATATCGGTCATCTTAATAATAGACTTCAGGTCATCGTTAAGGCACAAAGTCCCAAGGGCACAAAGGGTCTCATATTCTACTTTATGCACCTCATCAACTTGATACGGTCCCTCCTGAACCTTCATGATGCCGCCGCATCCAAGGGGGCAGGAAAAACAGAAATACTTCTTCGTTTCGTATTTGGTGACTTCCCTATCGCTGATCTTGTAAGACTTCTTGCCTGCAGGGAAGTCGTGATAGCCCGAACCCTTCCAGTTCTTAACAGGAGAATCTCCGCTCTCCCCTGACATGGCCGTGATCCCGCTTGTGCCGAACCTTCTCAGAAGCTCCCTGTATGTGATGCTCTCCATTTTTGGCTGGTAGGGAAGGATCCTGAGGAGCTTTCCCATGCTGCTGACAAAGCGAAAGATCAGGCCGCCGCCCGGAATTGTTTTCTTGAGGTCCTTCATAAACCTTTTGCTCAATTCGTTGATTTTATTTTTGTCGTAAACATCTGTCTTTTTGCTTCCGCGCACAACAATGGCCTTGATCTTTTTTGAACCCATAACAGCTCCAAGACCAGAGCGGGCAGCGATCCTTCCCAAATCGTTCACAATTCCGGCAACAAGCGATACCTTCTCTCCACCCGGCCCGATGCAGGCAACCTGGATCTTGTCGCTTTTAAGCTCCTTTCTCAGGGCAAGCTCTGTCTCAATTGCATCAAGGCCCCATAAATGCGAGGCGTCCCTGAACTCAGCCTTTCCTTCATCCACCCAGATATACACGGGCTTATCAGACTTTCCCGTTATGAATAAGGCATCGTATCCGGTCTTCTTAAGCTCCGGTGAGAAGTAGCCCCCGGAATTGGCATCTCCCCATCCTCCTGTCAGGGGCGATTTCCCCACTGCCATATACCTACCGGTAAAGAGAGTGCCGCTTCCGGTGAGGAGGCCTGTGCACAGGCCGAGGATGTTTTTTTCTCCAAGGGGGTCTATCCCCTTGCCCTTCTGCCTGTCATAGACGATCTTTGCACCCAGTCCATATCCGCAGAGAAAATTCTTATATATTTCCTCTGCGGGCGCCTCTTCTTCCGTTTTTCTCTGGCTCGCATCTGCCCAGAGAATCTTCCCCATGTATCCTTTTCCCATGGATCCTCCCAATATTCTCTCGTTTATTTTTTCCTTGGTTTCTCCCGATACTCCGCCTGAGCCTTGTATGTCATTTCAAGAAAATCTCCAAAAAGATCCTTGAATTCGTCCTGGACGATCCTGACCTTATCTTGAAATTCCTTCCTCTCAACAGGTGTGAGCTCATAGACCTCTATCCCCTTCGCCATATATTCTTTTAAGAGCTCAGGTTCAAGCTCCCTCAGACCCTTCCGGATCAAGGCCTGACTCTTTTTAAACTCGTCAAGTAAAACGGAGCGGACCTGCCGTGGAAGCCTCTCAAAAAACGCCCTGTTGAATGCCACAACGGCAGGCTGATAAATGTGTCGCGAGATGGTGAGATATTTGATTGTATCCCACCATCCTGAGGCAGACATAATGGTGAGGGAGCTGTCGGCTCCGTCCACTATGCCTGTCTGGAGGGCGCTGAGCACATCGGGTATTGGCACAGGAATTGGTGTGGCGCCCAAAGCCTTCCAAATTGCCAGATGCACCTTGCTTTCCTGTATTCGGAACTTGAGCCCATTGAGGTCATCGGGCACACGGACGGCCTTCGTCCTCGTCCCTATATTCCGCCACCCGTTCTCTGTCCATGCAGCGCCCTTGAGGCCGATCTTCTCAAGCTTATCGAAAAAAGGTTTCTTCAGGACATTATCAATTATGTAATAGAGCTCATCGTCACTCTGCCAGAGGAAGGGAAGGTCAAACATCCCGAATTCTGGGATAAGGGTTTCCAGGGCCCCTGTGCTCCCTCCCCATGCCTCAATTGCTCCCATCTGACACCCCTTCAGCGTCTCCACCTCTCCTCCGAGCTGGCCCCCCATGAAGAGAAGCAAGTTCACACGCCCGTTTGTCCTCTCTGCGACACCCTTCTTTATATCCAGCAGCACCTTGTGCCATGGTGTATCCGGAGGCGCCACTGTCGCGAGCCTGATGGTGAACTCAGCCTTCTTTTTCTCCTGTGCCAGCGCAGGACAGGCCAGGAGGATAACGCTAAGAAGCGCTGAAATACCTCTATTACTTAGCAAAAAGCTCATCTATTTTTCCGAGGAGTGCCTCAGCCTTCCGCTTCTCTGCCTTCTGCTCAGGGACAATATCAGGAATGACATCCACCGGTGTCTTCAGGACATAGTCCAGTTCATCCTGAAACATCTTTCGGTCCTGTTTCTTCGTGGCAAGTTTTTCCGCCATCTGGACCCTTGTGGCGAAATAGTTGGGCTCAATCTCCAGGGACTTGTTGAAATGCTCCTCTGATTTCTTAAGGTCGCCTCCGGCAAATGAAGGGGCCACAGCGTAGTAAGATCCGAAGTATCGGTGGGGAGCCCCGTAGAAATATTTTTCATCCAGCTCAAGGACGCGCGAGATTAATTTCCTTATCCTATCCTTGTTGGACAGGGTCGTAAGAAATCCCTTTTTCTGCGCCCATTTTCCCAGGCTCGTCGCGGACCAGTATATGGCCCCGATATATTCTTTTCCCAAAACCTTGACTGCATCCTCCACCTTTTCCCCTTTTGCCATCCTTTTCTTGAATTCAGGGTCAATTGACATGGCCTTTTTCCCCCATTCAATCCCTTTATTGTAGAATTCAAGCTGCTTCTTCTCCTCTGCCTCAAGGTATCCATCGGCAAGGAAATAGCAGGCACGGGAAAGCTGGACAAGTAGCTCGCGATTTTCCGGGTCTGATGCAGCGGCCTTCTCGTAGTTCTGGATTGCCTCCTCAAGCTTGGCCATGTCTTCTCGCTGTTTCCAAAGATCATTGGCCTTGCTGAGATAATTGCCCTCCTCTTTGACCTGCCCCTTCTCTTCAGAGGCGAAGAGATTGCCAGCGAGCCCGAAGGCCATGGTCCCCATAGCTCCCATAAACAGAAGTCTTTTTAATATACCCATTGACAACCTCCTTGTAATTGAGACTCTGTATTATGTAACAAAAAAAGATAGGCACTGTCAACTCAAAAAGTTATCAGGATTCAAAAGAAGCCTCTGAAAAGCGCCCCTACGTGTCAATCTACGAGATTGCTGCTCTCCTCGCAATGACGATAAACTTCAGGGGAAAATCTTGCGCTGCACCTCAGAAAGGACGGATTCTGCTTCCTTAACCATTTTCTCAATGAGATCGCTGACCGTTGGAATATCCTCTATCATTCCGCAGATCTGACCGGCCATAACCGAACCATCCTCTGCATCGCCCTCAACAAATGCCTTATACATCTTGCCTGCCCCGAAGAGGGCCATCTCCAGGGGAGGCTTTTTTATTTCCTCCATTGCGGCGTAGGCCTCGGTAAATTTATTTTTAAGAGCCCTCACGGGCATTCCTGTGATGTTCCCTGTCACGAGTGTATCTTCTGCCTTGGCCTTCAGGATTGCCTTCTTTGCATTGATGTGGACAGGACATTCCTGGGTGCATATGAATCGTGTGCCAATCTGGACCCCATCGGCACCAAGGATCAGGGCTGCGGCAATACCCCGGCCATCTCCCACACCCCCTGCAGCCGCAATTGGAATCTTTACTCTATCCCTTGCCTGCGGCAGAAGGGCAAAGGTCGTCATTTTTCCTACATGGCCCCCTGCTTCCAGCCCCTCAACAATGACCGCATCGGCACCGTCCTGTTCCGCACGGATTGCCGTAGCAACAGATGGAACCACTGGCATGCATATAATCCCGTGTGGTTTCATCCTTTCCATAATTATCCTGGGGTTTCCAAGCCCATAAGTCACTGCTGCAATCTTTTCAGCAACTATGACATCAAGCAGACTATCAAGGATGGGGGACTTTGAAAGTATATTAACACCAAAGGGTTTGTCTGTCAGGCCCTTTGTTTTTCTTATCTCATTCTTCAGGGATTCTTCATCTAAAATCGTCCCCCCGATGATCCCGAACCCACCTGCATTGGAAACTGCAGCCACCAAAGGGGCAAATGAAACCCATGCCATACCGCCTTGAATGATAGGATACCTGATCCCCAACAGTTCCGAGAGGCGCGTCTTCACGCTTTCTCACCAGCTCACAGGAATGTTTCTCTCGTCAAAAATGGTCTTGACTTTTTGGAGGATGTCATTCTCAGAAACAGGCTTGATTATATAGGCATCGCATCCCGACTGGAAACACCTCTGAAGGTATTGTTCTCCTGCGGCCGTAACGATTATCACTGGTGTATCCTTTATATCGGGCATGCCCTTGATAAACTTGCAGACAATATCTCCATTCATCTCGGGGAGCATGAGATCAAGAAAAACAAGAATGGGCTTCTCCGCCATCATCATCTTCATAGCTTCCATTCCAGATGAGGCAGTGATCACCTCCAACCCTGTTTGTTTCAGGATGCGAACCATTTCCCTTAGAACTCCAACAGAATCGTCAACAACAAGGATCTTTTTGTCCAATATCCCTCCTATATTACTCCTTTAGCCTTGAATTGCTTAATTGCCTTTTTGCTGTATCCAAGTCCCCGGAGAACCTCCTCTGTATGCTCGCCGTATTGTGGGGGCGGCTTTCCGCTCATTTTCTCAAATCCTGGAAACCTGATTGGTGTTCTAACCTGTGGTATCTTCCCCTCTGAAGGGTGATTCATCTCAAAAAAGCATCTCCTGCTTACAATATGGGGATCGGAGGGAACCTCGTTTAGATCATAGATTGGCTCACAACATACATCTTTCCCCTTGAGAACCTCCACCCACTCATCCCTTGTTTTCCCTTTGAAGATCTCCTGAAGCTGACCCATGACTGGATTTTCAGGAATAGGAGGAGAAAATTGCTCGCCTATCAGATCATTTCTTCCCAATAAGAGACATAAATTCTTCCAAAATTTCGGCTCCAGGGCGCCGAGGGACATGTATTTCCCGTCCTTTGTCTGATAGATATTATAGCAAACAACACCCCCGGAGAGGGGCTCCATCCCCCTTTCAAACCTGTTCCCAGGGGCCAACATCTTGCCGAAGTGAATGGTCATAAATGAGAGGGCACCCTCCATCATGGAGGCATCTAAATAAAGCCCCTTTTTTGTTTTCGTTCTATTGAATAGTGCTGCAAGGATTGCAACAGCCGGCGCATAACTTCCCCCGCCAATATCAGCAAGCTGGAAGGCAGGCAAGCCAGGAGGTCCTCCTGCCGGTCCGCTCGCACCGAGCGCGCCGGATATCCCCATGTAGTTGATGTCGTGGCCTGCCTTGTCCTTATAAGGCCCGTCCTGGCCATAACCAGTGATGGAGCAGTATATGAGACGAGGGTTGATTTTTCTGAGTGCACCATAGCTCAGGCCAAGGCGCCTCATGACCCCGGGACGGAACCCTTCAACTAATACATCTCCTTTCTTCAAAAGCTTCCGGAATATTTCCCTGCCCTTCCCGGTCTTGAGGTTTAGCTTCATGCTTTTCTTGTTCCTATTTAAGGAGAGAAAAAGGGTGCTTGTTTCCTTTACAAGTGGGGGTGTCCACCTGCCGTAATCTCCTCCCTCGGTATCCTCAATCTTGAGCACCTCGGCTCCAAGATCTGCCAAAAGCAGGGTGCAGTAGGCTCCCGGAAGTAGTCTTGTCAGGTCAAGGATATAAATACCCTGAAGAGGAAATCGATGTGCGGTATGTGGCAACGGGAAAGATTCAGGGGGCAGCCCTTAAAGGATGCCCCCTTGTTCCTAAATCTATTACTTTCCTCCGATTACCTGCTGAAGCTTCATTGCCAGGCTCATGTCACCCTTTATCTTGAGCTTGCCTGACATGAACGCAGTCTGCCCCTGAAGCTTGCCCGAGACGAGATCCACAAAGTCCTTGTCAGACATTGTGATGGTGCATCCCGGAGACGTTGCAGGTCCTGCCGCCACTCCAGGGTTGTCGCCCTTGAGTGAGACGTTCCATGTTCCCCCGTTCGGACCGGAGATGTCGAACTGATAGATCGCATTAAGGGCCTTCGCCTTTGCCGGATCAGCCTTGATCTGGCCTGCGATCTTCTCCTCAAAGATCTGTTTCGGGGTCATTTCCTCTGCCATGTTGTCACCTCCTTTTTTGCCTGAACTCCTTTAGTGCCGTTACTATCTCCTCGAGAAGCGACCTGGGATACTTTTTGTCTGCAAGATTATCCCAGACGCTCATTGCTCTTTCCCTGAAGACCTCCCTCTCCTCCGGAGTAAGCGTGATGAGTTTGACTCCGGACTGGAGAATGGCGTCAAACGCCTCCTTATTGTCCTTCCTGGTCGCAGCAATTACTCCCAGAATATTCTGCCTGACTGTGTTAAGAATGACTTTTTGGTCAAAGGGAGGTAGAGTATCCCAGGCCTTCTTGGTCATCACAACAACGCCCGGCTCATATCTCATATTGATCTCAAGAATGTATTTAATCCCTGTGAACCATTGGAATGACAGGCAGACAAGCGGCGATGTATAAATAGCATTTATAAGCCCCATCCGAAGGCCTTGCAGAACTTCAGGAACAGGGAGCGGGATGCTTTTTATGCCCATGGCTTCAAATGTTTGAACGGCCACAGTCTCCTCCGCCCACACCCACATTTTCTGACGGGAAAGCTCCTCAGGTGTCCTTGCAGGCTGATTGGTGTAAATCTGGACAAAACCCTGTTCAGCAATTGCGAGAAGGATAAAACCATGTTTCTCAAATATTTTTTCAAAAATAGGGAGAAATTTTTCTCTGATATAATCTACCTCCTCACTAGAATCAAACAGAAATGGGAGCTCTAATACGGATGTCTCCGGTGCAATGTTTGTCATGCCGTGCACTGTAAATACACCCATTTGAAGCTGGCCGAGCCTCAGCTTCCGGACCATGTCGGGTTCGTCCCCCATCACCCCTCCGGTATAGATTTGGGTCTTGACCTCTCCGCTCCCTGTTTCCTCTGCCAGGTAAATTATGTTTTTTATGGAATCAACCCAGGTAGTCCCCTCTGGGGCAAGAGTCCCCAGCTTGAGTATAATCCGCTGGGGTTTCTTCTCCTTAAAAGCAGACGGCACCGCAAGGGGAACTATGGCAAAAAGCGTTGATGCAAGGATGAAGAGAGGGTTCATAGCTTAAAAATATTTATCCGCTTCCTTGAGAAGTTTTGCAGCCCTTTTCTTGGCCACCTCGTTTACCAGGGTCATCTCGGGAACGGCGTCCGAAGGGCTCTCAAGTACCTTGTTCAGCAAGGATTCAAAAAGCTCTCTTTCCTGGACCAAGGTGGCATAGCTCTGTGCATACATCACGTAGGGCAGAAGATTCTTCCCACCCGTGATCTCAATGGCCTTTTCGAATTCCACCTTTGACTTCTCAGCTCCGCCGCCGGCAATGGTAGGAAGCCCTGCATAATAGACCCCAAAAAACAGGTGGGGTGCCCCATAGTAGTAGGTATCGTCAAGCTGATATACCCTCTCCATAAGTCCTTTAATGGACGGAACATCCAGCAGGGCCTTCGGGTCTCTCTTGCTGAGATTGAGCCACCCGGCCCAACATGTTCCCGTCCAAAAAATAGCAGGAATATACTTCTTACCGAGAACCTTTACAGCCTCCTCAATCCTCTCTCCACTCTCAAGCTTCTTACGAAACGAGATGGAGCTCTTCAGTACCCTCATCCCATAATCCCTTCCCTTGAGATATATTCTGGCTGCCCTCTCAACATCCTCATCTTCAACAAACGCCTGGGCATAGGCACAGTATGCCTGGGCAGCAGCTGTTAAAAGCTTTGGGTTCTCCGGAGAAATTTCTATCAAGCCGTCAAGCATTAGAAGATTGGATGGCGCACCGATCCTCAGCAGCTCCGGATCGTTTCCCTTCTGTGCTGTCTGCCCGAATTTTTCAAATGTCGGGGCAAGACGATTAACACCCATTTTCATCAGGCATGCGCACCCTGAAAGTAATGTGACGGATATGATTGCAAAAATCCATCGTGTCATAAATCCCTCCCTGCCCTGTATCTTATGACGATATTCCTCGTTCTTGTCAAGGAAAATAGCCCCAGATATGAATAGATCAGAAATAACCAAATTCCTTGATGGAGTTTAAATCGTTGCTCCAACCTTCCCTCACCTTGACCCTGAGATCGAGATAGACCCGCTTCCCAAGGAGGCTCTCAATCTCCTTTCTGGCACGGGTCCCTGTCCTCTTAAGCATGGCTCCACCTTTTCCAATGACTATCCCTTTCTGAGATGCCTTTTCCACATATATCACAGCATAGATGCTGACAAGGTTTTGTGCGGATCGTTCTTCAAAGCTCTCTACAACAACAGCACAGGCATATGGGATCTCCTGGTATGTACTTTCAATGATCTTTTCCCTAACGATCTCCTGGACAAAAAACCTCTCCGGCTCTCCGGTCATCATATCTTCAGGAAAGAGACGCTCTCCTTCAGGACACAGTTCTATAACGGATGAGAGGAGAAGGTCGAGGCCCTCATTTCTGAGGGCAGAGATCGGAATGACGCTCTTGTAGAGACCCGATGAATGAAATTTTTCCATTAAAGGAAGAAGGAGCTTTTTGTCCTTGAGGGTATCCACCTTGTTGATCGCAAGCAGGTGCTGAGAATGGGTTTTTCTCAATTCCTTAATGACATGTTGCTCACGGGATTCCACCTCTGAAGCGATCGGGGCGCGGCCGGGCTCAATCATGTGGATAATCACATCAGCATCCCTCATGGCAGACAAAGCGTTTCTGAGCATGGCCTTATTCAGAACCGTATCTCCCATGTAGATCCCGGGCGTGTCAAGAAATATCAATTGGGCATCCGGCAGGTTTTTGATACCCCGTATAATGTTCCGGGTGGTCTGAGGTTTTCTGGAGACAATGGCAAGCTTCTCGCCGAGAATAGAATTCAGGAGGGTGGATTTCCCGACATTGGGCAGGCCTGTAATGGAGACAAACCCGACCTTCATCTCATGCCGGATAGTATTATTTCCAGGGCCATCTCGGCAGCCCTTTGCTGTGACTCCTTCTTGCTCCTGCCTGTGCCCTCCCCCACGATCTTCCTCCCTATCTTTACCCTGGTTAGAAAAGACTTGCTGTGGGCCGGACCGTATTCCTTGACCAGTTTGTAAACAGGTGCTTGCCCATAGAATGCCTGGGCCTTTTCCTGGAGCAGGCTCTTGGCATCAAGCCTTGTCTTCCCCTTTTTCAGCTCTGAGAGTGGCCGGGAAAGTAGCTCCCTTATGGATTTAATGGAATCTTCAAGCCCCCTGTCGAGAAACATTGCTCCAATAACGGCCTCAAGGGCATCGGCCAGGATGGTCTCCTTCTCCCTGCCGCCCGTCTTTTCCTCTCCCTTTCCCAGTCGCAGTCGCTCCCCAAGACCAAGCTCCCTTGCTATCAGGGCAAGCTGGGTCTTGTTCACAAGATGCGCCCTGAATTTCGTAAGGACCCCCTCGTCTTCTTCGGGAAAGACCTCCATAAGGATCAGGGAAGCGACCAGGCCCAGCACGGCATCGCCGAGGAATTCAAGCCTTTCATTGCTCCGGCAGGATGATCCCGAATTCTCCTCAACAAAAGTCGTGTGTGTCAGGGCTTCTTCGAGAAGACCCGGATTTCTGAACTCAAAGATGGAGTTATTATGCGGCAAGCTTCCCCCATACGATTCCATTCTCAATCCCCTTAATAACAATTGGTACTTCCTTCTCAACAAGATCGTCAGGCCCTTCCAACAGGACCCTGATGTAATTGGATGTATATCCGGCCAAGGCGCCTGTCCTGCGATCACGTGTCTTCTCAATGATTACATTGACGCTCTCTCCGATGAAGCCCTTGTAAAAATCCATCCTTTTTCTCAGGCCAAGGGCCCTGAGTGTCTCTGCCCTTTTCGTGATATGCACGGATTGAACCTTTCCCTGCATCCCGGCTGCAGCAGTTCCTCTTTTCACCGAAAATGGAAACACGTGCAGATATGATATTGGAAGAGAATCAACGAGGCGATAGGTATTGTTGAAGGCATCATCGCTCTCGCCAGGAAAACCTGCAATGACATCCGCACCGATGCAGACATCCGGCATCTTGCTCTTAGCAGAGAGAACAGCACCTGAAAAAGCATCCGGAGATGAAGGACGTTCCATTGCACTGAGGATGTTCCTGTCCCCTGACTGGAGGGAGATATGGATGTGCCTGCACAATGAAGGCGTGGAGACCATGAGATCAATGAGCTCCGGGGTCACCTCCTGGGGGTCAAGGGATGAGAGGCGAATCCTAATAGTCGGTCCTGCATTCTTAATCAATTGAATAAGTTCAGCAAGGCCTGTCCCGGTGGAAAGGTCGCGTCCGTATGCTCCGAGGTGGATGCCGGTGATAACAACCTCGGCCAGACCCCTCTCCTGATAGGACTTGATCCCATCCAGCACCTTTTCCGGCTCCAGGCTCCTGCTCCTTCCACGCGCCCTTGGAACGATGCAGAAAGTACATCTCATATCGCACCCGTCCTGGACCTTGAAAAATGCCCTTGTCCTTATAGAGGATGAGACCGGGCCCCAAAATCTGATGCCTTCCGTGGAGCCAACCCTTACAAGAGGCGCCGCATGTCTCCCCTCTCTTTTTAGTTCCTCAATGGTATCTGCGATAGAGCCCCTTTCCTGCAGCCCGAGGACAGCGTCAATCCCTTTTATTCCAGCCACGTCATCAGGTTCTGTCTGGGCATAGCATCCTGTGGCGATAATGAGTGAATTCCTGTGCTCCCTTCTCAAGCGCCTCAATAGCTGCCTGCATTGAGTGTCAGACCTTGAAGTGACTGTGCAGGTGTTCACTATATACACATCTGCCTCTCCGGAGGGAGGAACGATTTCCCATCCCTTTCGTCTCATCAATTCCTCCATGCATGCCGAATCGTATTGGTTGGCCTTGCATCCCATGGTTGGAACAGCAACCTTCATAGGGAGGATTCTATCCATGCCCCTCCGAGGACCTCATCGCCGTTATAAAAGACAACAGCCTGGCCGGGCGTAATGGCCCTTTGTGGGTTAACAAAGCTGACCCTAAGACGTCCGTCTCCATAGGGAACAACCTCACAATCCCCGCCCTCGTGCCTGCTCCTGATCTGCGCCAAAGAATGAAGAGGAAAATCAGGGGGCATGCCTGAAATCCATCTTGGAGAGCTTGCGATCAGCTCCTGATGGTATAGATCCTTCTCCCTTCCAACGATAACCCTGTTTCTTTCCGGATCAATTCCAATGACATACAGGGGTGAAGGGGAAGATATACCGAGGCCGTGCCTCTGGCCAATGGTGTATTGACAGTAGCCGCTGTGTCTCCCCAAAGCCCTTCCGTCCCGTGTGACGAATTCACCCTTCCCATCCCTTGGAGGGATCGTTTCTCGGAAAAATGATCCAAGGCCTTTTTTCTGGACAAAGCAGACCTCCTGGCTTTCTCTTTTATCTGCAACAAGAAGCCCGGCCTCGTGCGCCAGCCTCCTCACTTCCTTTTTCTTCATCTCCCCCACTGGAAATAGTGTCCTCTCAAGAACGGCCTGGGACAGGGTAAAGAGAAAGTACGACTGGTCCTTCTGTGCATCCCCTCCCCTCAGCAGTTGCCAAGATTTGTTGTCTCGGGACCTCAACTTCCGTGCATAATGGCCGGTTGCCAGAAAATCGGCTTCGAGCTCCGTAGCTTTTTTTAGAAGACCAGAGAACTTAATCTTCTCATTGCACAGGATACAGGGATTTGGTGTCCTCCCCCGTGTATATTCCTCAATAAAATTCTTCACAACATCTTTGCGGAAGACCTCTTCAAGATTGACGACATGGAAGGGAATCCCCAGGCCTTCTGCTACCACTCTGGCATCCTTGATATTCATGGAAGAACAGCGCCCTCCAGAGACGCTTTCGGCACCGGAATAATCCCAGAGCCTTAGCGCTACCCCTATAACATCATAGCCCTGTTTCTTCAAAAGCAGAGCGGACACAGAGCTGTCCACCCCTCCTGACATGGCCACGATAACCCTTCTATTCATCTCTTCATCCAATGTGAAACAAGATATATGACTACTGCTACGGCAACAGCTATCAGGATCGTCTCGTCAACATATCTGAAATAACTTGACATAGTCTCCCTTCCCTGTCCGAAATAGTAGCCAACAAGGGTGATGACTATTGCCCATAGGATTGCTCCGCTGACATTGAAGAAGAAAAACCTCCTCCACTGCATCTTCCCTACGCCGGCAACAACGGCTGCAAAGACCCTGAATCCGGTGACGAATCTCGCTATGAAGATGATCTTCCCTCCATGCTTCTGAAAAAGTCTCTCTGTTCTCTCAAGACCTGATCGGCTCACAAAAAATGCATTTCCATACCTCTGAAGCAAGGGCCTTCCGCCCTTGTATCCGATAAAAAAGCCAATGTTATCACCGATGACAGCTCCGGTGAACGCGGAGAGCACGACAAATATTGGGTTGAGTATCCCCTTGAACGAAAGAAACCCTGCTGTCAAAACTATGGTCTCACCCGGAACAGGAATGCCGGCGTTCTCAAGCATGACCCCAAGAAAGATGACAGGGTAACCCCAGACCGGAAGGCTCTCAATGATCTGTTCCTTTATGGCATCAAACATGGTTGTCCTCCCATTTTACCACGAACATGGAACATGAACATGGAGTTCATTCGGCCGGGAAAGCCCACAGACAATGCGTTTATAGAAGCATTCAACGGGCGGCTACGACAGGAGTGTTTGAACCAACACTGGTTTTTTTCTCTTGAGGATGCCAAGGAGAAGATCCAAAGGTGGAGATTGGAGTATAATGCGGTCAGGCCGCACAACTCGTTGGGGAATCTGGCTCCCCTCGAGTTTGTTCAACGGTGCCAGTTATCCCTGGTCAACGAGGCCAGAATCTAATATTATGTTTGGACCAAAAAGGGGGGCAAGTTAATTTTAGTTGACAGATTAAATAGCTATGATATATAGAAGAGGGGTAAATTTATAGGCTCTTGTCCCATTTGTGATCATGAGGGCATAGGGAGATGAGCACAGCTATGGAAAACAGCTACAACAAAGTTGTAGGGATTCCGGAAGCCATAGGCTTTGCGGCTCACCAGTTTAACCTTGCAA